>OCTW011558516.1_pt1 | contig 24524 bp, 20 predicted proteins | sample 1539671 | NCBI WGS metagenome assembly OCTW01 (sample SAMN02144230, study PRJEB22623) | gut metagenome | biome: sheep rumen | host: Ovis aries | place: New Zealand | reverse complement strand
TAAACTGAAGACTGACAAAGCTCTTGCAAACGAACAAATCAATGTGCTTAAGAACGCAGGTTACGATGTTACCCGTCTTGATGGAGGCAAAAAGCTGGTTTTGATAACTGGCCACCGTAGAGAGAATTTTGGTGACGGCTTCATCTCTATGGTAACGGCTATGAAGGATCTCAGCGAAAAGTATCCTGATGTGGACTTTGTCTATCCTATGCATCTGAATCCTAATGTGCGTAAGCCCATTCACGAGGTGTTTGGCGAGGATTTGACCCGTCCCAATTTCTTCTTCATTGAGCCCCTGCAGTACTTGGAGTTCGTATACCTGATGGAGAAGAGCACTGTTGTCCTCACCGACTCTGGCGGCATTCAAGAAGAAGCTCCTGGCCTTGGAAAGCCTGTGCTCGTGATGCGCGACACCACTGAGCGCCCAGAAGCTTTGAAGAGTGGCACAGTGCATCTGGTCGGTACCAATCACGACCTGATTGTGAATGAGGTCAGCACCCTCCTTGATGATGCAGTAGCATACGAGAAGATGAGCAAAGCCGTGAACCCTTACGGAGATGGAAAGGCTTGCTCACGCATTGTACGCGCTCTAAACGGTGAAGCCGTTGACCGTTACGAAGTGAAATAGACCAGCTCCAGGCACATTTGCGGACAAGCCCGCAAAAGAGCCTTCCGCTAGGAAAAAGCGGTACAGCCCGTGGTTCCGTAAACTCCGCCACCGGCTGTGGATAATCTTAGCGGCAAAAGGCCGCAAAATGATGCGAATTAACAATTCACAAGTTAACATTTTAACATTAATTGCGGCACGAGCGCGAAGCGCAAGATACTTAGAAAATGATTTACGACAAATTAGACAATATAGAACTTTACAAAGGCATCTCTGATGACATTTATGCGGGCTTGGAGTACCTGCGTGTTATTGATGCAGATATTGCTTCCGGTACGTACGAGATTAACCCGAGAGTTAAAGCTATTGTGTCTGAATATGAGACAAAAGCAGAAAATACCTATGGCTTTGAGGCTCACCGTAAAAATATAGATATTCAGTATCTCATAAAAGGAGAAGAAAAGATAAGCAGTCTGCCCTTGGAATACCTCAAAGAGACCAAAACATATGACGGAGAAATTGATGCCGCCTTTTATGATGAAAGAGGTATAAAACCACAAGATTTATTCCTGGGTAATGGCTATTTTGCCATGCTGTTTCCGCAAGACGGACACATGCCGCAGTTATGCGTCAACACCCCGAGTATTGTAAAAAAGGTAGTTGTGAAAGTGAAAATTGGAGAATAAAACAATAATAATATATGTTCAACTTAGATAAGTTTATTTCTGATAGCGTGACCTTCCGTCCGAGTAGCATGTTTGAGCCAGACATTAAGGCAAATGCTGAGACTCTGACACGTGAAATAAAAGGTAAGAAGGTATGTGTAATAGGTGGCGCTGGTTCCATAGGCTCCAGTTTTATAAAGGCGGTGTTGCGTTTTGAACCTGCATCAGTGGTTGTTGTTGACCTCAATGAAAATGGCCTTGCTGAGTTGGTGCGTGATGTACGCTCAACAAATGGATTGTATGTGCCTGATGAGTTCCGTTGCTATACACTGAACTTTGCTGACCCCATTTTTGAGCGCATATTCCGTGAAGAGAAGGGATTTGACATTGTGGCAAATTTCTCTGCTCATAAGCATGTGCGTTCAGAGAAAGACCGTTATAGCGTGCAGGCTTTGATTGAGAATAATGACATCAAGGCCAAGAAGCTGATGGACTTGCTGACGGTTTATCCTCCCAAGCATTTCTTCTGTGTCTCCACCGACAAGGCTGCGAATCCTGTAAACATTATGGGTGCCAGTAAGCGCATTATGGAAGACCTAGTGATGGCTTATAATAAGTACTTTAAGGTCACTACAGCTCGTTTTGCTAATGTGGCGTTCAGTAATGGCTCTTTGCCTGATGGTTGGATTCATCGTTTGCAGAAAAAGCAGCCGCTGGTGGCACCTTCAGACGTGAAGCGCTACTTTGTAAGCCCCGAGGAAAGCGGCCAGATATGTATGTTGGCTTGCATCCTTGGTAATGGTGGCGAAGTGTTCTTCCCTAAATTGGGTGAGGACCAAATGCTGACCTTTAGCAGTATTTGCGATGAGTTTGTGAAAGCGGAAGGATTTGAAAAGAAGCAATGTACTAATGATGCAGAAGCAGTAGCTTATGCGGCTAACATGGGTTACGAAAGTGAGACCTATCCTGTGGTTTACTTTGGCTCCGATACGACTGGAGAAAAAGCTTACGAGGAGTTCTATGTTCCGGGTGAGAAGATTGATATGCAGCGTTTCCAAGCTCTTGGTGTGGTAGAACAGACTACCCGCCATGAAATGTATGAGGTTAATGGCTTCTTTGACAAGTTGGAAGGAATCTTTGCAAAAGATGACTTTACCAAGGCTCAGGTTGTAGATGCCATCAAGGAGTTCATCCCCAACTTTGAGCATGAGGAGAAGGGAAAGAATTTGGATCAGAAAATGTAATAATGCGTGTTATCAATAAAAAGATAATTAAACAACTCAATTAATATGATTAACGTAATTGGACTGGGCTATATTGGACTGCCCACAGCATTGATGATGGCTTCTCACGGTGTAGAGGTCATAGGTACAGACTACAACAAGGAACTTGTTGCTACTCTTAACGCAGGTAAGACAACCTTTAAAGAGGATGGTCTTGATGAACTGTTTGCCGCCGCTGTAAAAGCTGGTATCAAGTTCACCACTGAATATCAAAAAACGGATATGTACATTGTATCTGTTCCTACTCCTTACGATAAGTTCTCAAAAAAGGTTGATGCCTGCTATGTAGTAGCCGCTGTCAAGGAAGTGATGAAGGTGTGCCCCAAGGGTGCTACCGTTGTTGTTGAATCCACCGTCAGCCCCGGAACCATTGACAAGTTCGTACGCCCAGTCATTGAGGCCAACGGTTTCAAGATTGGTGAGGACATCAATCTTGTTCATGCCCCCGAGCGTATCATCCCTGGCAACATGGTATATGAACTTCTCCATAACAACCGCACCATCGGTGCCGACAGCAAGGAAATCGGCGAGAAAGTAAAGAGCTATTATGCTTCTTTCTGCCAGGGAGAGATCGTTGTGACCGACATCCGTACCGCTGAGATGACCAAGGTGGTTGAGAATACCTACCGTGCTGTGAACATTGCTTTCGCAAATGAGCTCAGCCGTATCTGCCGTCACGATAATATGGATGTGTATGAGATTATCAAGATCTGTAACATGCACCCGCGTGTAAACATCCTCCAGCCTGGTCCTGGTGTTGGTGGCCATTGCATCTCTGTTGATCCTTGGTTCTTGGTCGGTGACTATCCTCAGCTTGCTAAGGTTATTGACGAGTCTATGAAGACCAACGACTATCAGCCCGTATTTGTTCTGGAGCGCATCCACGAGATTATGGAAGAGAATGGCATCACTGACAACCGCAAGGTTGGTCTGTATGGCATCACTTATAAAGAGAATGTAGATGATGTACGTGAGAGTCCTACACTCCAGATGATTGATATTCAGGAGCGCCATCTTGCACGTCCTCTGAAGAGCTTCGATCCTTTCTTCACAAAGAAAGAGATTGTTAAGAACCAGATTCTGGACTTTGATCAGTTCTTGGATGAGGTGGATATGGTTGTAATTATGGTAAAGCACGACCATATTAAACAGAATTGGGACAAGCTGAAGGGCAAAGTAATCTTAGATTGTCATAACATTTGCCCGTTAGAAGGTGTATATCACATCTAATTCATATGGATTTCTGGCAGCATAGGTGGAACGAAAGTTTGCAGTTCGATACTGCCTGCCAGAACAAATTAAATCAAATTATATTATGGCATACAAAATTCCTCTTTTTAATCTGAACTTCGACGAGCGTGAAGCTCAGGCTGCGTATGATACTATTAAATCCGGCTGGATTTCCACCGGTCCGAAGAATGCTGAGTTAGAGCAGATGTTTATTGACATGTGGAAGGTGAAGTATGCAGTCTCTATGAGCAACTGCACTGATGCCCTTCACGTTTGTTGTATGGTTTGTGGCTTTGGCCCTGGTGATGAGGTGATTTGCCCCTCTTTGACCTTTGCTGCCTCTTGCAACTGTATCCGCTATGTGGGTGCAACTCCTGTCTTTGCAGACATTGTTGGCCCAGACCACATCAATATTGACCCTGCTGACATTGAGCGCAAGATTACACCCAAAACCAAGGGGATTGTGGTAGTCCATATGGCTGGCTTCCCAGCTAAGATGGATGAAATCATGGCAATAGCCAAGAAGCATAACCTCAAAGTGGTTGAGGATGCTTGCCACGGCCCGTTGTCTGAATATAAAGGCAAAAAGCTTGGAACCATTGGTGATTGTGCTGCATTCAGTTTCTTCTCCAACAAGAACATCTCTACCGGTGAAGGTGGTATGTTCATCACTAACAACGAGGAGATGGAGAAGAAAGCTCGTCTCATTCGCTCCCACGGTATGAGCACCATGAGCTACCAGCGTGCCAGCGGTCACGCAACCGAGTACGACATCACCTGTCTGGGCTACAACTTCCGTATGGACGACATTCGTGCCGCCATTGCCATTGAACAGTTGAAGAAGCTCCCTGGCGATTTGGAAACCCGCTTGAAGGTTCGCAAGCAGTATGTTGACCGCCTTTCTAAGATTGAGGGTGTGGTAGTACCATTTGCTGATAATACAGAATTTGTCAGCAACTATATTCTGCCTGTTGTCCTGCTGAACAGTACCAAGGAGTATAGAAATAAAGTCCGTGAGTATATGCATGCTGCTGGTGTTCAGACCTCTGTTCACTATCCTGCAGCCCATAAGTTCTCTACTTATAAGGAACTGGGTGCCGTATTGCCACAGACTGAGTATGTGACTGATAATGAGGTGACGCTGCCTATGTATGCAGCTTTGACCCCAGAGCAGATTGACTTTATCTGCGATACGTTTGAAAAGGCTGTAAAGGAGTGTAAGTAATGTATCAGAACAAGAAATCAGTTCTTATCTTTGGTGTCGGCCCGTTGCAAGAATCTATCATTGCGAGAGCCAAGAAGTCGGGTCTGTACACTGTTGGTATAGATCCTTGCGAGGATGCAACTTGCAGAGATTGTGTGGATGCCTTTGAGGTAGTGCCTGGCCAAGACTATGATGGTCATTGTGCTGTTATTGAGAAGTATGGCATTGATGCCATTGTTACTGCCGCTACAGACAAGCCCCTTGTGATGATGGCTCGCATGGCAGAGAAGTATGGCTTCCCATTCTATTCAGTTGAGACAGCCCAATGGAGTACCGATAAGTTCCAGATGAAGGAGCGTTTTGAGTTAGGAGGTGTTCCCCATGCACAGGGTAGGCTTATTTCCAAGGTGGAAGAGGCAGAGAGTTTGGTGTTCCCTGTGATCGTGAAACCTCGTGACAATTCTGGTAGTCGTGGAGTAAAGCTTTGTAGGGACAAGAATGAACTTAAAATCAGTATTGACGAAGCTTTGGAGAACTCTAAGTTGGATACTGTGCTGGTAGAAGAGTTCATTGAAGGCCCGGAATATAGCATCGAGAGTTTACATCACGATGGCAAGAGTGAGGTTATCCAGTTCACTGAGAAGAAGACCACAGAGTTCCCTTACAATGTTGAGTTAGGCCATATTCAGCCTGCAAATATCAACGATGAGAATAAGCAGAAGATACGTGAGATCATAGCAAAGATTGGTAAGGCGCTTAACTTTGAGAACTGTCCTTCTCATACAGAGCTGAAAATAAACGGGCGTGGAATCTTTGTCATAGAGACAAGCCCCCGTTTGGGTGGTGACTATATTACATCTACTCTGACTCCACTTTCCACAGGAGTGAACCTTGAAGATGAACTTCTGAAGATTTCTTTGGGCGAATCAATTAATCCTCAACCCAAAGCTATCCAGTATTCAGGTGTTCGTTTCTTTGCATTCAAGGAGGGGAGTGTCATCAAGCACGTTCCAAATGAAGAGTTTGTAAAAGACTGGCCGCATGTGGTTGATTTTTCATTCAACTTACAAAAAGGCGAGAAAGTTCACCAGATTACTTCCAGTTTGAATAGATATGGACATATCGCGCTAATAGCTGGAAATAGAGAGTCAATTGACGATGCCTTTGAAAAATACGAAAAGGCAATACTTGAAAAATGTTTGAACGATTGAAATGAAGAAGCTTTTAATCAATGGTGCAGGCCGTGGCAATTTAGGTCTCATGAAGGTGGCCAAAGAAATGGGTGTCTATACGATAGTTACAGGATTAGAAGGCCCATGCAAGGAATTGGCAGATAAAATCTATCCTGAAGTACATCCTGGACACCCCGATGAGGTTTTGGAAGTTGCACAACATGAAAAGATAGATGGAGCTGCAATCACCTGCAACGATATGGGATTGGAGAGTGTAGGACGTTGCAACGACGTGTTACATCTTCAAGGCATAAAGGAGGAAGTCGCCAAATGTGCTGCGAATAAACTCTATATGAAGGAGAAGTTGGTTGCTAATGGTGTTCGCACAGCTCGCTTTATGAATATACATAGCGAGGCAGAACTAAATGAAGCTGTAAAAAGTTTAGAGTTCCCTGTTATTGTCAAAGCAACAGATCTGCAAGGTAGCCGTGGCATTTGCATTGTGCGCGAAGAAGACAAACTTAAATCAGCATACGAGGAGGTTATGTCACTTACGCATAAGGATTTCTGCATCGTTGAGGAATTTATCGAGGGTACTGAATTTGGTGCTCAGGCTTTTGTTTATAAAGGTGAGGTGTTATTTGTTCTGCCTCATGGTGATGAGACTGTGATGTGTAAAACAGCAGTTCCAGTAGGACACTATATACCATACTCAATGAGCGATGCGCTTACAGCTGATGTAGACATACAGGCACGTAAAGCGATTGCTGCATTAGGCCTTGACAACTGCGCTGTGAATATAGACTTCATTTCACGTAATGACAAAGCATATATCATAGAATTAACAGGTCGTGGTGGTGCTAATGGTCTTACCGATATAACAGGTGAGTATTTTGGCATTAACTATTATAAAATGATGGTTGTGACAGCTTTGGGAGGCGACCCTCGCGAGTTTTTTTCCAAGAAGCTGTCAACACCAAGAGCATCAGTTTCTAAGATGTTGACCTTTGATAGGTCTGGTATAGCAAAATGCGTGACGATTCCAACTTTGCCAGATACGGATATCACAATGTTTATTAAGGCTGGGGACGAAGTAAGAGCTTTTACCAATAGTAATGATGATATTGGTCAGATTGTTGTATCAGGAGTTGACTTAGATGAGTGTAATCGCAGGATTATAGAAGCTATGAATTCAATAAAAATAGAATTGTAAAAAAATAGATATATGAATTGGTTAACAAAGTATTTGGATTCAAGCCCTCGTTTGCGCCCCTATTATTTAATGTGGTTGCGTCGTACAACCAAAACTATTAATAAGTGGCCCGAGGAAAAATTCATCAGTGCCGTTATGGATTGTTACGAAAGACGTATGGGATATCGCTTTGATATTCATCATCCTAAACTATTCACAGAGAAGTTACAATGGTATAAGGTATTCTATCAACGCGATGATTTTGAAAATATTACAGACAAGTATCTCTTTAAGCAGTATGTAAAAGAAAGAATAGGAGAAGGCTATACGATTCCATATTATGGAGCATGGACAACTGTCAAAGATTTAGAGTTAGCATGGAAAGACCTTCCTGAAGAGTTTGTCTTAAAAGCGAATCTTCAGAGTGACGGACGTAATATTATGATTATCCATCATAAATCAGAAGTTAATTTCAAAAAATTGAAGCCCGAATTGAAACGTTGGCTCAATGTCAGGAATACCCTTGTTAACTCTTGGGACTGGCATTTCTATAATGGCACACCTAGAATCTTGGCAGAAGAGTATATGTCTAATTTTGAAGATCAGCTATTCGATTACAAATTTTTCTGCTTTGATGGGGAACCTTATTGTATGTATGTAGCACAGAACCATTTTGGGGATGACAATTACCCTATATCTTTTTATAATTTGGATTGGAATCTTCTAGGAGTTCATTATGGAAATCATAAGACGGCCGAGTCCGAAAAGCCTAAACACTTTGAAGAGATGCTTACTGTAGCAAAGGAACTTTCAAAAGGATTCCCTTTTATTCGAGTAGATTTCTTTGATACTGAAGACAAACTCTATGTTGCAGAGTTGACATTTGCACCAGGCGGAGGCTGCACGCCTTATAAACCGGTATCTTTCAATCAGGAATTAGGAGATAAATTGAAATTACCAATAAAGTAAAAAATTCAAGAGGCAATATATCTCGCACAATGAGGAGGTGAAGAGTTTATCAACTATATTGGCCGTAGAGAATGGTATGTAGCAGGAATCACAGCTTGTGAGATGGCTGTATCATTTATATGCAATCAGTGACGGTTCTTTCCAACCTGTGCTTAATTGAAAAGGAGAATAGAGTTGCGCAGATATTTATTGCGGAGTGTCGGTAATCCTTTAGGTTAAAACAATAATAGTGAGGCTAATATATGAATGCTAAGAGCAAAAGAATAGAGAAACGTAGTATTTCTTCGAACGAAAGTCTGCTGACTTCCCTTAAACAAATGGATTTGCAAAAGGTGAAGATGCTATTCGTCTTTGAGAATGAGCACTTTGTGAGCATATTGACTATAGGTGATATTCAACGTGCAATTGTGAAGAACATTGCACTGGATACCCCTATTTTGCAGATAGTCCGGCATAACAAGAAATTTGCTTACGTCGGGGAAGCAATGGATGATATACGTCGTAAGATGCTTGAACTTCGCGCGGAATGTATGCCCGTTTTAGATGACCATGGCGAGTTGGCAGATGTTATCTTCTGGCGAGATCTCTTTGAAAAAGAAGAAACAGATCTTCGTCCAAAGATAGATTTACCTGTAGTGATTATGGCAGGTGGTAAGGGAACGCGATTAAAGCCTATAACCAATGTCATTCCTAAACCTTTGGTCCCTGTTGGTGACAAGACCATCCTTGAAGTCATCATGGATCAGTTTGAGGGCATAGGCTGCCATAAGTTCTATATGTCAGTCAACTACAAGGCCGACATGATGAAATATTATCTCAGTCAGCTTGATCATAAGTACGACATTGAGTTCTTCATGGAAGACAAGCCTCTTGGCACTATAGGTAGCGTTTCCTTGTTAAAAGGTAAGATTACAACACCATTCTTTGTGTCTAACTGCGATAGCATCAACGAGCAAGATTACCGCGATGTATGGGACTATCATGTGAGCAACCACAATGATATGACCATTGTGACCATGGTGAAGAGCTTCAAAATTCCTTATGGTGTGATTGAAACCGGCGAGGATGGTCTGATGACAGCACTCAAAGAGAAACCGGAACAGACCTATCAGGTGAACACTGGTGTTTATATTCTGAATCCAGAGCTGATAGACGAGATTCCTGAAGGCGAGTTCTTCCATATCACCCATCTGATGGAGAAGGTGCAGTCAAGAGGTGGGCGTGTTGGATGCTTCCCTGTAAGTGAGCACTCTTGGAAGGATATGGGTGAATGGCCGGAGTATTTACGAATGATTAATGTATTATAATATGACTAACAGAGAAAAGTATCGTTTTGACGATTTTACCTTTGATAATTATAGGCGACTGATAAGACTTGCGAAAGAAAAAGGCTTTGAATTTATTTTTCACAAGGATGAGTTTAAGAATGAACGAAAGGATATCATTTGGCGGCATGATGTGGAGTTTGAACCAGACTATGCTTTGCGAATGGCGCAAATAGAACACGAAGAGGGTGTTAAGGCGACTTATTTCTTTCAAACACATAGTGGTTACTATAATCTTTTTTCAAGACATTATACTCAGATTTTTAACGAGATAAAAAACTTAGGGCATCATGTGGGTTTGCATTTTGATTGTCGCTATTGGGGAATTAATGATGAATCTCAATTGAATGAGTATATTTCTTTTGATAAGGAATGCATAGAAAAGACTTTCGGAGTAAGAATTGAAACTTTTTCATTTCATAATACAACTCCGTTCACCCATAGCTGTTTGGAATACCAATATGGAGGGCTGGTAAACGTATATGCTTCATTTTTTAAGGAACACTACAATTACTGTGGCGATAGTCTCGGTTATTGGCGCTTTGACCGATTGGAGGACGTACTGAACGATGATAAGGTAAAGCATTTGCAAGTACTGACACATGATGGCAATTGGAATGACGAGGTATTATCTCCAAGAAAACGCTTTTCAAAAGTGATGCATGATCATGCAGAACGATTAGTTCAAGCACAAATTAACGATATGCATCGTGTCGGCAATTTGGTTCCAGATGACGAGGAGGATTAATATATGGCATTTGCCGTAGATAATAAAAAAATAGCAAAAAATACGATAGCACTATATGTGAGAACGATAATCACAATGATTATATCGTTTTTCACGGCTCGCGTAACACTCCAGGTGCTGGGCGTAGAAGACTATGGCTTAAATAATCTTGTTGGTAGCGTTGTCGCATTGTTTACATTCCTTAACGCATCAATGGGAACTGCAGTGCAGCGGTTCTTTAATATAGAAATCGGTAAAGGTAATGAAGGAAGGCTCGGAAAAATTTATGGTGTTGGGTTATATCTTCATATAATAGTAGCATTAATAACGGTTGTAGCAGCTGAGATATTTGCCATCTTCTTTCTGAGTAAAATGAACATTCCTCCAGAAAGGATGTTTGCGGCACACGTGGTATTTCAAATATCTGTCATTTCTATGGCTATGAACATTGTGAATGTCCCCAACTATGCTCTACTGAAGGCAAGGGAGATGTTTGATAAGATGGCCATATTGGAGATTATTCAGGCACTGCTGAGACTAGTTGTCTTGTATTTCCTTTATATTATTAGCTATGACAAACTGATTGTTTTTTCTGCATTGAATCTTGGTGTAACACTTTATTATGTTATATCCCTGTTTGTCATGTCAAGAAGATTTCCTGAATCTCATAATCATCCGTGTCGTGACAAGCAGTTGATCAGTGAAATGCTCAAGTTCATTTCATTGTTAATAATAACGGTACTGGCAGAGTTTGGGAGAAAACAAGGGTTAATCATGCTAATAAACTTGTTTTTTGGTTTGGCGATTAACGCAGCTTATGCTATCGCCGTTCAGGTATCAAATATGGTAAACACATTTGTGCTGAATATAAAACAACCAATGGTACCACAGATGATGGCCTCATACGGTGCTGGTGACCGTCAATCTATGTACAGGCTAATTAATTTTGGAACTAAGATAACCGCTTTGATGATGCTGCTATTATCATTGCCTATTATTTTTGAGATTGATTATTTGTTAGAATTGTGGCTTAAAACCCCTCCTGAATGCAGTTCAAATCTCGTTGTCCTAGTTTTAATTAATATAAATATCTCATCGTTTACATATTTTCTTTATCAAGGAGTTCATGCGACCGGAAACATAACGAAACAGCAGATTTGGATGTCGTCATTATATATGTTAAACGTGATTTTGATTTATGTTTTCTTTAAATTGGGATTTGACTTTTATTCCGCGTTATATGTGACAATATTCATATCCTTGTGCCAATGTATTTTAAACTTAATTATGGCAAAAAGGTACTATGATTATAGTATAAAGTTCTTTATTAGAGATTCTTTTATTCCTTGTTTAGCAGTATCTGCCATTGTTTCTTTGGTTTTGTATGTTCTGACAAGTTTCCTCGATTCTTCAATATGGAGGGTTCTAATAGTTGGAATTGTAGGGGTCGGGTTATGCCTATTGTTTGGCTACTTGATTGTACTTAACAAAGAAGAACGCGTAAAGGCATTGGCTTTTGTTCATAACACAATTGGCCTCAAGAAAGAAGTTAAAGGAGAATGACTAAAGAAATATGTTTTATTACGGCAGATGAAGCCGTTTCTAAAATCCATTCAGGAAGCCATATACACATAGCGTCTGCATCACAAGTGCCAACTGTGTTGATTGAAGCACTGGCAAGACGTGTAGAAAACGAAGGCCTCAGGAACTTGCATTTCCACCATTCTTACAGTGAAGGGAATGCACTGTTTGCAGACAAGGAGCATGTTGGAGCGTTTATAGACCAACCTTTCTTTATTGGGCCAAAGGTGCGGCCATCCATTGCAGAGGGTTTTGCAGACTACCTGCCCGTTCATCTGTCAGAGACACAAGCCTTGTACCGCACAGGGATTTTGCCTTGTGATGCGGCATTGATCATGGTTGCGCCAACCAGAGACGGCAAAGCGGTCTCGTTAGGTGGTGATGTGGTTTGTTCGCTTGCAGCCATAGAGGTTGCCAAACAGGTGATAGCCGTGGTGAATCCCAATGTGCCTTATACGTTTGGGGATGCAGTGATACCAATTGAGAAGATTCACGCTTTCGTGTATGATGAGTCACCACTGCCAGAAACCAAGATACCTGAATCTACGGAGATTGAGGTAGCCATTGGTAAGGAGTGTGCAGCCTTGATACCTGATGGTGCTTGCATTCAGATGGGTATTGGTTCATTGCCTAATGCCATTGCCGCCCAGCTTAGAGACCACAAACATCTGGGTATGCACACGGAGATGTTCAGTAACGGACTGATGGAATTGATGAGAGCCGGGGTGCTGGACGGAACAAGGAAGCAGATAGACTATGGCAAGGCAGTATCCTCGTTTGTGCTGGGAGATAAAGCCCTGTTTGACTTTGTGAATGAGAATTGGTCAGTCCTGATGATGGACATCAACTATACTAACAACCCTGGCATTATTTGCCGGAATGAAAATGTGGTGGCAGTAAATGCTGCGGTGGAGATTGATTTGTCTGGGCAGGTTTGTGCAGATTCTGTTGGAAGCAGAGTGATTTCTGGAACTGGTGGTCAATTGGACTTCATCAGAGGAGCGAGTATGTCACGGAAAGGCAAATCCATTGTGGCTATGACCTCACGGGCTAAGAACGGGCAATCCAAGATTGTTTCTATGCTGAAGCATGGTGCTGGAGTAGTAACGCCAAGGGCTTCCATTCAGTGGGTTGTCACGGAATATGGTGCCGTGAATCTTTACGGGCATTCCATACAGGAGAGGGCTAATATGCTGATAAGCATTGCCCATCCTGATGATAGAGAGAGACTAGAAAAAGAGGCTTACGAACTGTTCGGGCCTTATTTGAAAATGTATTCGTTTCGTTAGGAACGGGCGACCTTATGGTATATTAATCGTTATTATTTTTTAAAACATGAACAAGAAGCGCATCGAAATTTCCCAGTTGATTAGTTTTCTTGGGACAGAATTGATAAGAGTAGAGGGGGACAGTAGTTTTGCATATATAGATAACATCCCAGACCCTGCACACGTAGAGGAGTCTTCTCTAGACTGGATAAATTCTTCAAAAGCAGAGAAACAACAAATAGCAGAATCGAGTAAAGCGAAGGTTCTAGTTGTTGATCCGGAGGTTAGATATAGTGAAGTGATGAAAGAGGAGAATAAAACTCTCCTTGTCGTATCCAAACCACGTGTTTCGATGGCGAAGATAGCAACACATTTCTATATCGAACGCAAGAAGCCCGGCATTCATCCTTCTGCTATTGTGGATAATGATGCCAAGATTGATCCTTCTGCTTATATAGGGCCTGGTTGTATAGTTGGAAAGGCTGTTATAGGGGCAGATACGGTTTTGATGGCGAATGTTACTATTTATGACGATGTAAAGATAGGTGAGCGTTGCCTCATACAGGCAGGAGTTGTCATCGGTACAGACGGTCTTGGATGTAGTCGGGATGAGAATGGCGTTCTTACAAAGTTTCCTCATCTCGGAGGTGTTGTAATGGGTAATGATATAGAAGTAGGTGCAAATAGTCAAATTGCAAAGGGATCATTTAGTGATACCATAATAGAGGATGGCTGTAAGATTAATGGTTTGTGTTTTATTGCCCATAATTGTCACCTTGAAAAAAATGTATGGATTACAGGGGACACTATGTTGTGTGGGTCGGTTTATGTGAAGAAGAATACAACTATTTTCTCTAATGTTGTAGTAAGAGACCAACGAACAATAGGTGAAGGTGTAACAATTGGAATGGGTGCTGTTGTCACGAAGGATGTGCCAGACAGAGAAACTTGGCTTGGCTCGCCAGCCCATAAAAAATAATAAATAATTAATGATACCAGAGACGATAGTTTTATGATTCGTACAAATAAAACAACATGGCTATTTCCTATACTAATTGCTTTGTGCACATTCATGGTTTTTAGGTCGTGGCCGCTTTTGGAACGAGAATGGTTGGTACAAGGGGTGACATTTCTTGTTACTGTTTTTATGGTTCACAAATTCTATGTCTCTCGTTCCTTTATTTATATAGTCTTATACTGCCTTGTTTTATTTTTGAATGTGTTAAGCGGTGATGAACTATATGTCGATTATGTTACTGTAGTACTGGAGATGTTCAAGTACAGTATTCCAGGGGCTATCACATATTTTCTATTAAAGACAAGTAATATAAGGGAAATTAAAAATACTGTATTTGTTTTCTTTGCTCTAATAGTTATTACAACCGTTTCTTCATTTATTATCAATTTAAGTTTTCCGGGTATTATAAGGATATACGTGAGTTACATTAATGGCCATGAGGATCAATCGCAATTCATTCCATACTTGAGAATGGGAATGTCAAACTACTATTTACCTCATGCTTTGCCAGTATTGATACCAGCGCTTTTTGTAGGTGTCACGAATCGTAGTTTAAATAAGTATGTTAGAACTTTTATTCTTATTACCTGGGTAAGTATTATTTTATTAACATATCTGTCAGGCGCAACAACGGCTTTGCTGTTTTCTATAATATTTTCGGTATTGGCATTGTTGATTCGTCGTAAATCACTGTCGAAGAACCTTGTAACGTTATTTATCGCCTTTTTAATAATGCTACCCATTATAGAAAGAGATGTGTTGTCCACAGTACTATATAGTTTGGAAGAAACATTGATAGGAACAGATTATTCAGCAAAAGTTGTTCAATTGGCAGACATTGTTGAGAGTGGTCAAGTTTCTGGCGGTGATGCTGGTGAGCGTTCAGAACTTTACACCCTGTCACTGAAACAATTTTTCAAGAATCCTATTTTTGGCACGAATGAACCTGTTGGTGGCCACTCTGCACTTATCGATAGGCTGGCGTGTTTAGGTTTAGTTGGTTTTATTCCTTTTATAATGTTTTTCGTTTTTCATATAAAGTTTGTATTAAGATACATACCCAAAGACCTGAAGGTTTTTTACTCATTAGGTATGATAATAGCCTTTTTAATGTTGATATTGAAATACATGCTTTATTTTGAAATGTCAGTTATTATGTTATCAATTCTTCCGTTTGCTATTATTGTGTTAGGTAGTGGGTCAGAGAAAAAAACAGTGAAAATATGAATAAAAAAGTAGTGGCTTTTATTTGCCAATTTTCAAACGAGCAGGTACGTTCTAGACTCTCTCTATCTAATTATAAGGTAGAGAATTTCTTCAGGAGCCTCTTTGGTCATCAACCTCGTAGTTATGTTGATAGGGTGGTTTGGGTTACCGAATATATCAAGGGATTCGAACAGGATATTGAATGTGAATATCACATTATATCTCCTCATCCAGGGATGAAAAAACTGAGACAGTCCTTTGATATTAATGGAGTCCATTATCATTTTATCAAGCAAGAACCATTTTTTTTATTGCATTATATAAATGAGCGAACTAAATCATATCGAAAGAACTATTATAAAAGAAATAGAAAGCTCATTAATGGTTTTGTGTCTGATGTCAATCCTGATCTCGTTGTTCTTTGTGGAGCGGAGAATACCTACTATGCTTCCAGCATTTTAGATATAAAGGATAAGCCAATATTTACTATCTTACAGTCTCTTAGGAATAACCCTAAATTGATGCAATATGAGAAAGATGAGTGGCTTCTGGAGGCAGAAAGACGAGTATTGATGAAGTCGAATTTTTTTGGGGGGGGAGGTAAAGAGTACTTTGACATTGTAAAAACAATTGTAAGCAACCCGATTTTTTTGAAGTTGGGGTTCCCTCAAGGAACACCTCCTAATTTCCCAGATTTGAAGAAGAAAAGCGATTTTATATTTTATGCTGCTCGCATAGGTAAGAATAAAGGTATAGAAGATGTTTTAAAAGCTTTTGCGCGTGTTGTTTCTAAACATCCTTCTGCAACATTGACCATTGCAGGGGGGTGCGCTGAACATTATCGCTTATTTTTACTAGAGTCATTTATTACGCCACAAAATATTGAAAAAAACATTAAGATATGTGGTTTTTTCCCGAAGTTCGAAGATGTTTACAAGGAAGTTCAGAAATCTAGGATTGTCGTAATTCCTGGTATTTCAGCAGCGTTGAATGGTACTGTCAGGGAATCAATGCAAATGGGAATGCCTGTGATTGTCTATCGCACAAGTGCTACTGATAATATCAATAAAGACCAACAGCGGATCTTAACAGCTGAGATGGAAAATGTTGATGATTTGACAGATAAAATGCTTTATGCTTATGAACATCCGCAAGAGATGGCAGAAATGGCTGCTTTAGCTAAAGCGTATTCTGATACAGAATACGATTCTTTGACTATGGCAAAACAGCTTGTTGATGATTTTAAAGCAAGTATGGCTTATTATTATGAGAAAACACCGATACCATCCAATCTACTGTTAGATGTCAAATGAGTAATAATCGAATAATTGTTCTAAGGGAAAAAGATTTTGCGGACTCTGTACAATACTTTATTTGTGATTTTTAGTATATGGATATTTATTCAATTTTAACGACATTATACGGCCGTCTTTATGGTCGTCCTAATATGCCATTTTGGTTTTTAACCCCTGAAAGAAGAGTTATTCGCAATTTGGCGAATAAGTATATTCCATATTATTTTCGTCGTACTCATCCGATTAATAAGGAGAGGGGATTTCTTAAAAATTCGAGAGTAATAGTATCTCTTACATCATTTCCCGCGCGATTAGACAACCTATGGATAGTTATTCAGTGTCTTTTTCGACAGACTTGCCCTCCGGATAAAATTGTACTTTGGCTTTCGGGAAAGGAGATGGAATCCTCTAATGGCATACCTGAATCACTACAAGAGCTTGTTGGCGATATATTTGAGATTCGTATTGTAGATACTGCGTATCGTTCTCATACGAAGTATTTCTATGCTCTTCAGGAGTTTTCAAATGATATTGTTATAACAGTGGATGATGATCTTATGTATCCACCCAAAACAATAGAAACGCTACTTGACGCTTATAAGGATAATCCAAAGTGCATTGTGGCGAATATTGTAAAAACCAGACTATATGATGCCAATGGTTCTCTGAAGAATTATAATTCATGGCCTCATTGCCTAAAACCAGGTGTTAACGATACACATTTTTTCTTGGGTGCTGGCGGTGTTCTATATCCTCCTTCTGCGCTAAGTAAAGAAGCTTTTAAGCCAGACGTATTTATGGAAATCTGTAAACTTGCAGATGATGTGTGGCTGAATGCTATGGCTAGCGTAAATAATTCGAAAGTATTTCATACAGTTTCTAAGGATATAATTATTGAAATAACAAATCCAAAAGCCCCTGGACTTGTTAGACAAAATGTAGAACAACAGCTTAATGATATTCAGATTGGTAAAGTTCAGGAGTATTGTTGGAAAAATTATGGGATAGAACCATTTACAAAAAAGTAAGCGTAATGTGGCAATGAATTTAAATAGACAACAATGAAGAAAATAGTATTTGTAATTAATTCCGTTAAGCAGGCTAGATGCATCAGACGTGTAGAGGAATTTATTAGTAATGGCTATGATGTTGATGCTTATGGGTTTGACAGAGAAGGTGACAATAGAAGCCTCCCTAAACTCGATATAACTATTCTCGGAGTATTCAATAATGGCACTAACTACCTGAATAGGATTAGAAATATCAGGAATGAGCTGATACACAACGTTGTTGGTAAATATGATCCTAAGAATACTATATTTTATCTGTTCAACTTAGATATTGTGATGGCTTTTAGAAGTATCCTTAATACAAGGAGTTATCAATATATTTATGAAATATCAGATCTTGCGGAATTGGTCGTGCCCAACAAAATTATTCGACGTTTTCTTGTATGGCAGAATAAAAAAGCAATGTTATCTGCTTGTCATAATGTCTTTACTTCAGAAGGCTTTTGCGATTATTACACAACCATACCGAGGGATAGATTATCTGTAATACCTAACAAGGTTAATACTAATTGTCCTAAGATTGATGATATCGTTAGAAATCTTGAACCTAATAGAATTAGAATTGGTTTTGTCGGGATTATCAGATTCGAAACTGTATTGAACTTTGCTAAGGTTTGCCGGAGTTTAAAGAATATTGAGTTTCACCTTTATGGGATGATTAGCAATGGAGACAAGTACGCATTAGAGCTTGAACAGTTGGCCAAGGTTTCTGATAATATCAGTTTGCATGGACCATTCCAGAATCCTAAAGATTTACCATCAATATATGAGAGTATAGATATGGTGTTGTCAGCTTATCCTCCGACCCCCGGTGTCATATATGCAGAACCAAACAAACTTTATGAGGCAATTTATTTTCGCTGCCCAATCATCGTTAACCAAGGAACTTTTTTAGGGAAAAAAGTTGAGCGATTGAATGTTGGTTATGTTATTGACGCAATGGATGAGAATAAAATAAGAAACTTTTTAGAATCACTGAATGCTTTGGATTACCAATCAAAGATAGTCGCTTGCAGATCTATTCCCCAAAATGATTGTCTTAACAAGAATGACGAATTCTTTAAGCAAATTGAGCAACTCTGATTTTGTTTTTTGATGAAAAAGCCATTTCTAATAGTATTATTCTATTTTCTGTGTCTGATTAATTGTCTGGCACAAGAAATGTCTTTTAATGAAACTACTTTTTTCTTTGGGGAAAAGAATGAAGTGGATGGAGCATTCTCTCATGATTTTCACTTCATTAACAGTGGTGATAAGGTTTTGGTTATCCGAGATGTTGTACCAGGGCCTGGCTGTACTGCTAGCGGTTGGAAATCTTCCTATGAACCAGGAGAAAGGGGAACGGTAAGAATTACTTATCATCCTGAAAACAGAGTAAGGTCTCATTTAAATATACCTAGCCAAATTGTAACGAACGTAGCTGGGACTCCTTACGGAGTAACTATAACTGGAGATATCATATTGACAAGTCATCCCTCAGTTAAGTATTTTGATTTAAAAAAAGAGAATAAGGAGAAGGAAAAAACTCTAAGCCCTCCACAAGATGATTACGATCTTATATTAAGACGATATGTTGATAGGTTAATAAACACAAATGAAAAATTAGAAAAAGAGTTGAAGTCCGTTCCCGATTATGTCAAATCAATGAGAAAGGATGGCTCATGGAGCTATTTAGACTATGATAATAGATATGCCACTAATTGGGAGCCTCTTTATCATTTAGTCCAGTTGTTACGGATGGCCTTTGCATATTCATTACCAGAGTCTGATTATTATGGCAACAAGACACTTTACAATGCGATAATTCAGGGATTACGCTACTGGTATCAAAAAAAACCAACCTCAAAGAACTGGTATGCTAATCAAATATCTGCCCCAAATTATATTGTTCAAATACTAGCGGTAATGGAACTTGGAAAAACAACTACGGAAGCAAGAATAAAGGCGCAGTTGTTAGAAATGATAAATAATTCTGATCCCAATTCTCAACCGACTTCTGGAAAGATTAAGATTGGAATGATTCATTTGATTAGAGGGTGTCTATTGGAAGATTATGAACAGGTGGCTCTTAGTTCTTCTCAATTGTTTGAACCGATTAGGCTTTCAGATCGAGAGGGAATACAAAAAGATCTATCATATTTAGACCATGGGAGGCAACTCTATATTGGCGGCTATGGCCTCAATATGATTGAAGAAGCTATTAATGCTATGGGGTTATTAGAAGGCACCCAATATGCAATGCCGGAGGAAAAAATGTCACTTTTGTCAGAGTATATAAGGGGTACATATTTTAATACATTCCGCTCATGTTATATAGACTATAGTGTAATAGGGCGTTCAATTGCTTCGGAGAATTCGCTTTTAAATAAGAATAAAATTATCTTAAATAAATTGATACATTATGATGCAATCCATGCTTCAGAGTATAGGGATATCCAAAAACGATTTGAGATAGAAGATCCAACATATGAAAGAACAGACAGGAATCAATTGTTTTATCTTGCTGATTACATGTTGCATAATAGAAAAAGTTATGATTTTTCTGTAAGATGCGTTTCTTCCAGGACTATTCATGATGAAGTAGCCAATGGGGAGGGTTTTTTAAGTACTTACTTAGCAGATGGAGCTACTAACATCAGGGTTTTTGGTGATGAATACTATAATATATTTCCTGTCTGGGAATGGGACAAAATACCTGGAACAACAACCCCTGTCGGTGAAATAAGAAACCATTATGTCGAGAACGGAGAGACTGGACATACCTCTTTTGTCGGTGGAGCATCAGATGGCTTATATGGCGTAATGGTATATTTGATGGATGACCATGGAATCAAGGCTCATAAAAGTTGGTTTACTTTTGATGAGGAAGTCGTTTGCCTTGGTAGTGGGATAAAGAATAGTTCCTCAAAGGCTATAAATACCTCTGTAAATCAATGTCACCTAAAAGGAAATGTTCTTTTTTTAAATACTAATAAAAAAATTATTAAAGCAAATACAAAAAAAAACTATAGAGGTTTTATTTGGCATAATAATATTGCGTATTTTTTCCCCTCTTATACCAGTATCACCTTGAAAACAGAATATCAAAAAGGTAGTTGGAATAAGATTAATTATAACCAGTCAAGTACTGAAATATCTCTACCTGTTTTCAATTTGTACATTGAACATGGTTCAGATAGAGTAGAGAATGATTATGAGTATATTCTGATACCCGGGAAAGACCTTCAGCAACTTCAAAAATATAATCCTAACAATATTCAAATTTTATCAAATACGGAATCATTACAAGCTGTCTACAACAAAAAGTTAGATGTCCTTCAAGCAGTGTTTTATGAACCGGGCACTGTAAAAATTGGAGGGAAAAAAATATCGGTCAAATATCCAAGTACTTTAATTATAACTGATCTAAAAACATCTACACCGAAAATAACAATAACAGACCCCACTCAGGAACGTATATTAAGTGAATATAAAGATTACTCGATTTCTAAATGATTTGAAACAAATTATACATGTTAGTTTTTACCGGCGATATTAATCTTACAGACTGGATATTTAATGTTGGGTTTGGAATAGGGACCAACATTAGTAAGGGGCTTAATCCCTTTAAGCATTTGGAACGTAAAGAAAATGATATATGGATAGGCAACTTCGAAGGAGTAGCGTCCAATAATAGTGCCTATAAAGGGATTTATGGCAAGGCTTTTCGTATAGAACCTAAAGCCTTGAAAGGTATTCGTCACATGAATTACTATGGCTTTGCCAATAACCACGCGATGGAGCATGGTGGTGGGGCTTATATTGAGACGGTGAAAGCTCTTGAAAGTTATGGTTCAAAGGTCTTTGGTATAAAGGAAAAGAAAAGTATTGAATTTGAGTATCAGGGAAAATCCATCTCATTAACAGGATTATGCCTAAGGATTGAAGCCATGAAGGATGAACCTTTATATTGGCATAATCCTGAATATAAAGAGATTGAAGATGAGATTGAATCTTTACCCAAAGAAGCGTTTAAAGTTCTCTATGTTCATTGGGGTAATGAATACATCAACAGGCCTTCTGCTGCTCAAAAGAAGCTTGCTCATTGGTTGATTGATGCTGGTTTTAACTTAATAATAGGAATGCATCCGCATGTTCTTCAAGGTTATGAAGACTACAATGGTGGACGTATTTATTATTCTTTAGGCAACTGTGTGTTTGATATGCCCAGCGAACAATGTAAGATAGGTGCGTTTGTAGGGCTTGATTTCAAGAATGGGCAGCCAGTATATTCAGAGAAGTATTTGAAACTTGATAATGAGTGCTGTCCATATATAGTGGAAGAGAAAGATATTCCACAGCAGTGGCAGTTTGGCTATCTGAATGAAAGACTGAAGATAGATGATAACTCAGAGGATTACCATAAAGAAATAGAGAGAGGTTATAGGATATACCAGAAGGCCAACAGGCGGCAGCTGCTGTTGTCCGCTTTCAGCCATCCAAAGTCATTTATGGCAGTACTGGTGGATTTTGTGAAAAGAAAAATAGGAAAATAAACATTACATATTATGCATATAAGAACGAACCCAAGGCTTAATAAGATTTTTAAGCCTGTGATAGCATTTTGTGAGTGGTTGGGGGTTCATCACCCTGTATTGTTGGCAAGAATCAGATATTTTGCCAGGTTTAAGAAACCTCTTCATCTGAAGAATCCGCAGACCTTGAATGAGAAAATACTTTTTCTCTCTTTGAAAACAGACACCAGTTTATGGACTCGGTGTGCAGATAAGTATGAGGTGCGTGATTATGTGAAGGAGTGTGGGCTTGAAGATATTTTAATTCCATTGGTTGGAGTTTGGGAACACGCTACCGACATTGATTTTGACAAGCTTCCTGATGAATTTGTTCTCAAAGCCACACATGGTTCTGGCGACATTAAGGTAGTAACTGACAAGTCAAAACTTAATATCCCCAAGATTGTTGCAGAATTTGAGGAGGACTTAAAGCACCAATACGGAGCATTAGAGAGTGGTCATCACTACATGCGCATAAAGCCTAGAATGATTGCAGAAGAGTTGATACATAATGACCCTGAGACAGCCAAGATATCGTCTTCTATTATTGACTATAAGATTTGGTGTTTCAATGGGAAGTGCTATTGGCTATGGGCTTGTGCTAATCGAGACGAGCATACAACAGAGGTGATGACATACGATACCGAATGGAACGAACATCCTGAATACTCTATTTTTGAAAATGATTACCGTCACGGGGATATTTTGCCCAAGCCTAAAAACTTGGATAGGATGATAGAAGTGGCAGAGAAGTTGGCAAAGCCATTCCCATGTGTGCGTGTAGATTTGTATAATATAGATGGAAAAATCTATTTTGGTGAATTAACATTTACCAGCTATGGTGGATTGCAAGATTTCTATACGGAGGAATTCCAACTATTGGCTGGTAGTAAGATAGATTTGTCAGGAGTAAAAATAATAAAATGACAGCAGGATATAGACTCTATAAAGGAGCTTGGATTTTTGAGAGAGACCCTCATACAGAGCACAAACTCACTTCTGGAGAGGTTAAATCACTACTCTCGAAGGGTGGTTTGATGATAAGAAATGCCTACGATTTCGATTGTGGGCAGGAAACATCATTTTGGTATGTCATCAAGGATAGCTTAGGGGGCATGGAAGAACTTTCCTCAAAAATGAGGAATCAGGTAAAGAAATGCTTTAAAACAATGAGAGTAGAGAAGATTACTTCAGACGAACTCAAAAAGAATGGATATCCAGTTTTTGTGGAGGCCTCAGAGAGTTACAAAGTTAAGTCTATCCCCCCAACAGAAGAAGAGTTCTTGTCAAGGATAAATAATGCTGAAGAGAATGAATTTTGGGGCTGTTATGACATAGAAACCAATAAGTTGGTGGCGTTCAGTATGAATTGTGTATCTGCTGAAAGTTGCGAATACAGAACAATGAAAGCTATCCCTGCCTTTCAGAAACTGTATGCTTACTATGGCTTAATTTATGAGATGAACAGGTACTATCTGGAGGAAAGAGAATTGAAATATGTGAATGATGGTGGACGTTCTATTACGAATCATAGCAATATTCAGCCGTTTTTGATAGAGAAGTTCAATTTTAAGAAGGCGTATTGTCATTTTGACATCTACTATAAGTGGTGGTTGAGAGTGGCAGTAAGGACGCTTTATCCATTCCGTAAGCTGATAAAGGTGCCTCAAGTACAGTCTCTACTGAATATGGAGGCAATGGCTCATAACCAAATTTAAATAATGGCAGACAAACTACAGATATCTCAACGAGGAGTTGAGATGCCAGCATCACCAATCAGAAAGCTGGCCCCTTTGGCATACGCAGCAGAAGATAGAGGCGTAAAGATATATAGGCTGAACATAGGTCAGCCAGACTTGCCCACGCCACAGAAGGCGCTGGATGTGCTGAAGCATATTGACAGAAAGACATTGGAGTACAGTCCTTCGCAAGGGTATCGATCATTGCGCAAAGCACTGGTGAACTACTATGACCGCTACCAGATAAAGCTGGATGCGGATGAGATTATCATCACCTGCGGGGGTAGCGAGGCGGTGTTGTTTGCCTTTATGAGTTGTCTGAACCCGGGTGACGAGATCATTGTGCCAGAACCGGCCTACGCCAACTATATGTCGTTTGCCGTGTCTGCCGGAGCGGTCATCAGGACGGTGGCAACCACC
>OCTW011517926.1_pt1 | contig 24530 bp, 36 predicted proteins | sample 1539671 | NCBI WGS metagenome assembly OCTW01 (sample SAMN02144230, study PRJEB22623) | gut metagenome | biome: sheep rumen | host: Ovis aries | place: New Zealand | reverse complement strand
CTCGCAGGCTCTCAAAGTCCTGCGGAAGTATGTCCGGATCCTCCGGGAAAACTGTCCAGAATGTTCTCATCCTTGGCCTCCCTTCCGGAGCTCGTCCGCTTCATCCAGGAGCTTCTGCAGCTGTCCGCGTGTCCGTCCGATCGCTTCCTCGAGATCGAAGTTCCTGCTTGCCGTGGCCTGCATGTCCTTGAAGATCCTGATGCCGAACTCATTGAAGAGCCAGGCGACCTGTGCCTTGCCTTTGGTGTTGCTGATGCAAGGATGCCAGGTGTAGACGTATTCGATCAGGTTGTAGTCTTCATCGCTGACCTTCACGTCCATCGGATTGAGTTCTCTGAGGCATGCCTCAAACTCGTGCTTCATCATCTCGATCACCTCCTCAGTCGATGCAGCGCATGATGTCTCGGATCATGGCCGTGCCGGAGTCCATTGAGACGTTGACCTTCTGGAAGCCGTTCTCCCACTGGATGGTCACGAGCTCGTCGTTGTTGTCCAGGATCTCGTACTTGAGAGCCACAAGATCGTGGTGGTTCCTGGTGGCCTGCAAGGTCTTGCAGAGCAGGTCGCAGATGTTCTGTTTGTCTTCGTGTTGGATTGTGTTCATGATTGTGTCGTCGCTCCTTCCTTTTTGCCGGCGTTCCCGCGCCGTTTGTATACTAACTGTTTACTTCTTTAGTAAAAAAAATTTGCTCGACGGTCGTGCCGAAGAACTCCGCCAGCGCGATCTTCACGTCGTCGCCCGGAACCTTCTGGCCGCTCTCGTAGTACGAGATGGACATCGGCGTGACTCCTACTGCGTCGGCGACTTCCTTCTGAGGTCTGTCGCCTCTGAGTTCTCGGAGCCTTCTGCCGATCGCCTCGGTGTCCATGCTCTGCATCCTCTCACCTCCTTTTGTAAACTTAAAGTGTACTTGATTATAATAAACCGCCAGTTTATAATTGTCAATAGAAAAATAAATTTTTAGTTTATTTCAGAAGGAGGTGCCTAAAATGGCAGAATTCAAGGATCGCGTCAAAGCTCTCCGTGAAGAAAAGGACATCACGCAGGACCAGCTTGCCGAGCGCCTCGGTGTCACGAAGATGGCGATCTCCGGATATGAGAACGGGAAGAGGAAGCCCCGCTTCGATATGCTCGACAACTTGGCCGACGTACTTGATGTTGACATAAACTACCTGACCGGAGCTTCAGATGTTCGCAAGCCCTACCCCAGGATGACGGAGGCGGAGATGGACCGGATCGGAGCTGACCTGGTCAATGTCGACATATCCGTCGAGGAGCTTGATCTGGTGAACGCATACAGAAGGCTGGACGATTATGCAAAGAAGATCATCCGGCTGACAGCTCACCTGGATGAATAAAAGAAGGGCGCCGACTGCGGGAACAGCCGACGCCCAGGAGCGAGAACACTGCAAGAAGTGTCTCTACACGTGCACATTATAGCACATTTTTGGCAGTGTTTTCCACAATATCCACAGTTATAGGAGGACACTGCCTTGAATTTTGGAATATACACAAGGAAGTCATACTTCACGGACACATCGGACTCTGTGAAGATGCAGCTGGAGACCTGCGAGGAGTACATCCGCAGGATCTTCGACCATGTGGACAGCATCACGCCATACGAGGACGACGGCTTCGTCAGGTCGGACATCGATCGCCCGGCCATGAACCAGCTGCGGGAGGATGTAGCGGATGGCCTGATCGACTGCGTGGTGATCTACCGCATCGACCGCGTCTGCTCCGACATGATGGACTTCTGCACCTTCTACACCTTCCTGAAGGAGAAGGGCGTCAAGTTCGTCACCGTCAAGGACGGGATCGACACGACCACACCGATCGGCGAGGCCATGATGTACCTGGCCGTGATCTTCTCCGGTCTGGAGATCGGGAACGACGCCCTCAGGATCCGGGACAACTTGAACCACCTCGCAGCGAGGGGCTTCTGGTGTGGCGGGTCTGCTCCCTTCGGTTATGACATCATAGAGGTCGGCGCCGGAGGATCCAAAAAGCACAAGACCATCGTCAAGAACGAAGAACAGCATGAGGAGAAGGAGCGCCTGATCGACATCCTGCTGGATAACAACTTCACGCTCCAGCAGATGGAGACCTACTGCAGGCAGCAGGGCATAAAAAGCCAGAACGGGAAGTTCCTCTCGACCACCCAGCTCCATCAGATCTTCAGGAGCCCATACTGCTGCCCGGACTCCGCCGAGATATATGACTATTATGAGAAGAAGGGCTGCATCATAGACGAAGGAAGTCCCCGGGAGCTGTGGGACGGCAAGCACGGCGTCATGGTATACGGCCGGACGAAGGAGATCCGGGTGAACCATAAAAAGAAGCACATCCAGGCTCCTCCCGAGGAGTGGCGTGTCTCTATAGGCTACCATGAGCCGACCATATCTGCAGAGAGGTGGCTGCAGGTGCAGGATCACTTCGGGAAGAATAAGTTCGAGAAGAAAAAGAAGCACGAGACCACACTCCTGAAGGGTGTGCTCCGATGTAAATGTGGCCGCCTGATGACCCTGGCCAGGAAGTCACGAGCTGACGGTTCCGTCGGTACGTGGTACCACTGCCCGAGACGAGAACGGGCCGGAGTTGAGGCATGTGACTGTAAAGCGATCAAGGCGGAGCTCCTGGATGAGGAAGTGCTGAAGATCTTCCGGGCCATCGAGCACGATCCGGAAGTCCTGAAGAAATACATCAGGGAAGAAAAGAAGACCACCGACTCCGGTGACAAGATAAAAAAGAAAATAGCAGAGACCGAGAAGAAGATCGGGAAGCTGACCAGCGCGCTGGCCGCATCAGCAAAAAGCTCCGCGGCGAAGTACATCATCGCGGAGATCGAAGACCTCGATGTTGAGCTCATGAGATTAAAAAGAGAAGAAGCTGCAGCTCTGCAGGAAAAAAGACGGAACGCCCAGAGCCTTCAAAGTGCCGAAAATAAGCGCAAGACCATTATGGAGCTTTTGGCCAACTTTGACAGTTTTACCATGGACGAGAAGAACGAGATCGCGAAGTCCGTCATCCGTGAGGCCACCTGGGACAACGAGACCCTTTTTATTATGCTCTGATGTTCTCGTTTTTATCCTGCGCCCTTCGCGTCTCAGGATAAAAACGAGAAAAAGACCGACTCCTCAAAGTTGAGGAGTCGGTCTTCTTTTAGTCTCTGCCCTGCATATAGAGTCCTGCAGAGTATATTGCATATATTCCCATCATCGCGAGGGTGATCCCGGTGCCGAGGATCACGAACATGATCAAGGCTATGATCAGCCCGATCATTTGACGTATAAATTGCCGTTGTGGTATGCGGCGATCCATCCGGAAGGGCACCGGATCCAGATGTTCGCTCCGATCTGCTTCACTTCCAGACAAGTGACGACTGTCCCCTTGTCCAGGAAGCCGTCCCTGTCCTTGTCGTGCTTTCGACCGTCAGCCGTGAGCTCGTTGTGTCTCTTCCAGCCATAATTGAGCCCAGGGCCTTTTCTGACCTTCATCTCTGCCTGCAGTGTGTAAGTCTTGCCGACGAGATAGTTCAGGACCGTCTGGGGAACTGTTGGAGCTTCGGCCGGAGCAGTGGCCGGAGTGCTCTCAAAATTATCCCAGGCTATCAGGTTGTAGTTGTTGACGATCTTCATGAGGGTGTTCACGTAAGTCGAGCTGGTCGCATACCCGTCGGCCTTCAGCATCTCAGCATACTGCTGGGGCGTTGTGGCCGTTTTCAGGTTAGCGTAGCGGCTCCAGTTTATGAAGCCATAATACCCGGCCACGCCTTCCTCCATGCTGTCGTATACCCGGAAATTGTCCCGGATGCTCGTGAGCTGTCCGGGTGTGTACTCTTCCTTGGTGGCCATGTTCACGCTCTTGCCCTTCCATGCGGAGCCGCACTTCATCCCGAAGTAGTTGTGGTATTTATAGCCGAGCGAGCTGGTGCCGAAGGCACTCTCACAGCAGGCCTGCGCGATGACTGTGCTGGCTATCTTGTAGCCGCAGTTCTTCGCATACTTCTGGATGATGGGAGCGATCTGAGCGATAAAAGTGGCGACCTGTGCTGCAGTTGCCCTTAGTCATCGCCTCCCTTCACTAATGTGGTGATGTTCTTGTTGCTTTCCAGCTGCTTGTTGAGCCAGATGAGTGCTTCGTCTACCCACATCGAGAACTCAGCGAAGGGCACAAGACGGACAAGCCAGGGGAACTTCTCCACGGCCATGTCGTACACCATGCGCAGCTTGAGCTGGCCGGTGCCGCTTCCCAGTTCCTTTTCTGCCTGCGTGACGGCCCACTTGAGCCACTCCTGGAGGTTCTCAAGCTGTTGCTCCGTAGGGAGCCCCAAAAACCTCCTCACAGCGTAGATCAGGGCACCGATGACGGCGCCTGCTGCCACGATTAAATACCAGTTATTGATTAGCCATTCCATTGATCAGGATCCTCCTCTCCGTTTATTTTTTCGCCCTGCCCCCACTTGTTGAGGTTTTCCGCTTTGGCCTTCCAGTAGTAGAAGCCGTGGCTGGTCGCAGACAGTCCGAAGACTGCCGGGATCAGATAGATCAGCGGCTCAGCGGTCTGCAGAATGAAGACAGCCACGATGGTGCTCACAAGCACCACCGCAGCCATCACATCCGAGACGATCAGGAGCAGTTTTGACGTCTCGATCTTTTTCTTTTTTCTTCTTTGTCTCATTGTTTTTTCTCCAGGTCCTCGATCCTGTGGTTCGCGACCTTGATCTGTTCTTCCTGGACGGCTGTGAGCTCTTCGAGCTTGTAGGTCCGCTCGATGACGTTGTTGTGCTTCTCGACACGCTCCGAGAGAGTCTGGAGACGCTGATCGAGGAGTGCCGTCTGTTTGTCGAGCTGTGCTTCCAGCTTCATGGCCTGGCGGTTCTGAGTGATCAGACAGACCACGATGGCCGCAGCCGCGCTTATAATAGCAGAGATTATCGTTTCCCTTAGGCCGCCCTCCTTAATTCTCAGGATAAGGCAAGCCAGTGATGAGGGTGTACTCTTCCTTGGTGATCTTGCCGGTTCTTACGAAGACAGCGACGTCCTCATCTGTGTATAAGCCCTTGTCGTAGTATCTCTTGACTGTTTTGTAGTATACGCTCATGTTATACCTCCTCTTTTTCGGTGTTTAATAGGATCAGTCCGAGAGTGTCGTCCTGCTCCGCCTGCGTGTCTTCAATTTTTGCCTGGCTCAGCATGAGCATGGCGTTCGCGTCATCGATCGCTTCCTGCTGTTCGAGCAGTGCCGCGTATGTCGGCGTGTTGTACTCTTCCTGCAGAGCTTCGTAGACGTCGGACGAGATCATCCTGCTCTCACATACCCAGCCGGGATCGTCCACACCTTCCATCTCAGGAGCGTCTTTGATGTTCCTGCGCTGGATGTAGGTGTCGGCGTTAAGCTGAGCAAACTGTTCCGGATAGGGTCCGGAGCCCATCTCTGTGGTCCATGGTGTTTTCATGTGCCGCCTCCTTCTGTGCTTTGCTTATTATTCCTTTTAACACTTTAACGTTCACACAGGGCTCGATGTAGGTCTTCCAGACCAGTGACGTCGAGGTGTGCTTGAACCATCCGATCCTGGACATCATCGAGAGCGCCTGGCGTGTTGCGATCTTCCTGGTGCGCTTTAGACGTCCGGCGAAGCGTGTCGCCCGGATCATGATCTTCTTCCTGAGCACTGTCCTGTCTCTGCGGAACACGAAGCCCATGAAGTCGATCGCTCTGCCGATGAGCTCTCCGGTCTTTTTCCGGAAGATGAAGCGGCAGATCTGGAAGTTTCCCTTCAAGCGGAGCCGGATCTTGCCGAGCTCCTGCCGTATGATGCCCACAACGCGGTGAAGGGTCCGCTTGTTGTTTGATACCAGGACGAGGTCGTCCACGTAGCGGATGTGATCCACTCCGGTGCTGACGATCCGCCGGTCCAGCTTCCACAGGACGAAGTTCGCGAGCCACTGGCTGGGATAGAAGCCCAGCGGCAAGCTCTTCGGGAACTGCCAGAAGATCCTGCGCACGAGATAGATGAACCACTCGTCACAGATTAGCTCCTCCAGCATCTCGATCACTATGTCCTGGCGGACGCTTTTGAAGAAGTGCCGGATGTCCAGCTTGGCGAAGTATTTGAAGCCCCGGCTGATGAGGCGCTCCATCTGTCGCTTGCCATAAATGCCGCCGCGTTTTGGCATTGATCCGCAGCTGTACTTGTAGGCGTAGCGTGTCACGATCGGAGCGAGCACCTGGATCACTATGTGGTGAACCCACTGCTCCCAGATCGTAGGGCAGAAGATCTCGCGCTCCTTGCCATGCTCGAACACGACCCTCGCTTTGTGTTTTTCCGGCCAAAACTGAAGACCAGGATCTCCTCCCGGTCGAGTCTCTTGTATCATGCGCTGCATTTTATCGACATAATAGTCGAAGTCGGCCTCGATCTTGATGACCTCGCGCCGTGTTGATTTTCCCTTCCGCAGCTTCTTCCAGGCTGCGATGATGACCTCCCGGTCGCAGCATCTCCGGTGTAGGTACTTGTAGGTGCGCAGATTGTCGCACATGCTTCTATTCGCCTCCATCCTTACCGGTACGACCGCCGGAACGGGATGGTCTGCATCGGCTTGTATTTCCACTCATCCCTCCCATAAGGGCGACTGAGCCGTATTTCAACGGCCTGAGGTGTAAATGAACGCGGACGGCACTGCAAACATGTGCTGAATAGATACGCGCGCCCGACTCCGCAGTTCCAGTTGGCATTGCTCGCCTCGTTGTTCAAATTCACGTAGGCAGGGCCATCAATCAAGGCGTTATCCGTATTGCCTAAACGATGGGCCAAAGGGAGCCGAAGCGGCCGTCCGTGTCCCCTATTTTGTTTTTAATTACTTACCATACAGCCGGGGGAAGGCCCCCGGCACCCCCTGGGGTTATGCTGGCGCATAACCCGCAGAAGGAAGAAGCGCGCGCCCGACCCCGCAGGACCAGGAGGCAAAGCTCGCCTCGGAGTACAAATGCACGGAGGCAGGGCCAGAAAACAAGGCGTAATCCGTAAGGCCTAAACGAAGGGCCACACGTGTCCCTGATGCGTTGCCATAAACGCCATCACAGAGACCAGTCGCAGAGCTTCCAGTGTTCTCATGCTTCGGGAAGCTGCCGAGGCCCTCTCCGAGATACTGGAGGTGGCTCGGGTACTGCCAGGCGTTATCGGTCGGCCAGGTGATCCCGGTGTCGGTCTTTCCGGTTGCGCTCAAGCTGTAGCTGTAGTCATCGCAGGCGTAGAGCTTGCCACCGATCAAGAGAGTGTACGGGTCACGAGTCAGCTGCTGGTATGATCCGAGGAGCTGGCTGTGGAAGTACTTGTTCATGGTCTTCTGGTCGCTTGTTCCGTACCATCCAGGGACGGCCCCGTTAGGTACGACTGCATTGGCCACAACGGCCTGCGAGCCTGCGTTACATCTTCCATGTCCGGCGTGTGCCTGGATGTCGGTACTCTTGAAGAGCATGTACTCAAGATCACGGAGCACATTGAGGATCGGGCCGCCTAAGAAGCGAGACCTTGATCCCTTGCCCTGGATGATGGCCCATTCCTGATCGCATGTTTTTGATGCGACTGGTGTGGTGCCTGCGACGAGCACGCGGCCACTCGCGTCCATGTAGCCCATCGGGATCCAGTAGCCTTCGAGCTCATTCTCTCCATCAGTGAAGCCGACGGCTGTGAAGCCCTCAAGAGCTCCGTCCGCAAACTCAACGAGGCGGGTGTCGCCTGTGTAGGTTTCCTTCATGTAGATCTTATTGAGCCATGCGAAGGCGCCGCCGTTGTAGTTCAGATTGTTATAATCTGATGCGGTTCCGTCCAGCTTCTTGGTGTAGTCGTTCGGGTCGAGCTGGTAGTCAGCAACGCCGTCCTCTCCTACCATGTAGGGCAGGTTCTTCAGGGTATCGACTAAGAAGTCGCCCCAGTCTCCTGCGGTCACTGTTCCGGTGCCGCTGTTGGTGTGCATCTTTGCGAAGTCGCTGTTCTCATATCCTTCCGGATAGCTGATCGTGGTGTCCGGGTTGGTGTCCGCAAAGTTCTGCACGAACGCCCAGGTCTTGATCGCCGAAGGAACTGCTGAGCGGATGTTCTCTTCGTTCCAGTTGTAGACGCCGTGGTCTGAATAAGGGAACGCCCTATAATAGTAGGTCGTGCCATTTGTGAGGCCCGTGTCGTCGTATGTGAAGCTGTCGCCTCCTGCGTGATCGATGACGAGCGTGCCATCTGTAAGAGATGCAGGAGCGCTTCCTTCCTTGCGCACTACCTTGACGCCTCCTACGGTGCAGAGCAGCTGTCCGTCCACTACGGTGTCAGCCACCTGCACGGTGATCCTCAGACTTCCGGATCCGTTTAGCTTAACGGTGAAGACGTCCATGTTCTTGGGCGGCACTCCGGTGATCTGATTTCTTTTGATGCCGGCCAGGACTTCGTCCGCGCCGAACTGTGAGCCAGTGAAATCTGTAGCCATTGTTCTCCTCCTTATGATTTAGCTATTTTTGAGTAGCTCTCCGTGATCCTCTTGCTTCCGTTGCCGTCGAGAGTCTCGAAGACTACCGTCTTAACGTAGTGGAACGTATCGGCAGCAGGCACGACGTCGGTGGTGATCTGTGTGGTGCTTCCTTCCGCGTTTCGTGTGAAGGTCGTGGTCGCGATCACACTGTCGTCGGTGCTTGTCTCCACGATCTGGGTCGTGATGCCTTCTGTGTTCTTGATAATGCTGGCCACCTTATTGACGAGGCCGTACTTCTCCAGGAAGTCCTTCTCGTTGATGGCGTTGATCTGAGTCTGCAGATGAATGGCTGCATCTTCAGAGAGCTGGTCCTTCATATCCTCGAACCAGGCAAGGATCTCCGCTTCTGTCGCTGTGTTGAAGTCGGTGATCTGCTGGACGAGAGCGTTGCACTGTGCAAGGTAGTCCGCCCTGCTGGTGTTGTAGTCTTCCTCGCACTGCTCGACAAACTCATCATAATAGGCGTTGAGCTGCTGCATCAGTGCCTCTGTGTCGATCTCCTGGATCGCTGTGACAGGGCCACACCTTGTCGTGTCGAGCCTTGTGTCTGTGATGTTGCTCGGTGTGACGACTGTGCTGTTCGCTGACCTGTAGATGTTGGCCAGTCCTATCTCCCAGATGGAGTCGGTCTGCGTAAGTGTAGGAGCTACCGGTGTGCTGGCCGGTGTTCCGATCAGGATGTCCAGGTAGATGTTGCGGTAGTCGCTGTTGTCGTTCAGTCTGGCCACAACGGTGTCAATTCTCGGGAGAGAAGTGTCGCCAGCTGTGAGATCAAGCTCGACCTGTTCGTCGATGTAGCCTGTGGCTCCGTTGATGAGACAGGAGCCGGGCTTCACCTGAACATATCCGCCACCACTCGCCGGAGCAGTCACCTGCAGACTGGTGGAGTCTTTCACCACGAACACGCCGTTCGTGTAGTAGTTCTGCAGAACCTTCCGCAGAGTCTCGGATCCCACAGCCCTGTCGAGAACGGGCCAGCCGTGCTCGTCGTAGCTGAGGATCGAGGTGAAGGGGAACGCTGTCATGCTTTGCATTTTTCTTTTACCTCCTCGCTTTTGAATAAACTGTTGGAACTTTTTCACCGAACTGCAGGGTCACGGTGTGCTTGTTTTCCTTGAAGACCTCCATCACTTCGATGATCCGGACTGTGAACGACTGGCTCACGCTGTCCAGGATAACGTCGCACTTATCTCCCAGATCATAGTCCTCGAGATAGGTGAGACCTCTGTCGATGGTGTCGAAGGTGACGCTGGTCACGTCGGTGTACTTGGCCAGCTCTTCCAGTCCTGCCTGATAGAGCTGCGCATCGTACTCGGCCCGGGTCTGCTTCGTACTGTCGAAGGACTGCCCTGTCTGGTCGACATAGAGCAGCTGAGCATACTCTGACGGATCAGAGCGGAGATCAACGTCGACCTCGATCTGCTTTCCGTCTTCATACTTGCCGTTGCCGATCACGACCGCGTAGTTTTTGAAGTTTGAGGCGTCAATGATGACCTCCTCGTTCTGCATGTTCCGGAAGCCTTCGGAGAAGGTCACGAAGCTGTTGACCGACTGGTCCTGCGTTCTGTCCTTGCCTTGCCACACCTCGAAGGTCATGACGTTGTTCACGTAGTCATAGACACATCGGGGCGAGAGCTCCTGCGTCTGCAGTAATTCATAGAGCACAGTGGCAAGTCCCACGCCGGTGCTCTCTTTTGCAGTATCAGATCCCAGGAGCGGATCGTTCGCAGCGCCGAGCTGCAGGATCGGGATGTCGGCCTTGTAGGTGCTCACGATGGAGCGGGCCAGCGTCTCGATATTTCCTGCCGCATTAAAGCGCGGGAACGTGATCTTGTCGTTGAGCTTGTACTCGAAAAAGTACCCGGAGAGCTGGATGATCTCGCCGTCGTACCCGTCCGCGTATTGCCTCTTCTGTACGAGCCCCAGCTCCGGCCTGTCCTTCGTGAACAGATAGACCGCATCGGCCATATACTCAGAAGCCGGAAGCTGCACAGAGAACTCACCCGGCTCGTAGTATCGCCGGATCCACTGCAGATTGATATATTTGAAGTACTTGATGATGTTGAAGTCCTTATCCATGAACGCCAGGTTCATCAGCTCACCTCCTTAAAGCCCCAGGAAGAGCTTGTTGTAATATACGAACACGGCCATGTTGCCATCACCATCATCCGCCTCGAAGCCGATCTTGCTGTCTCCTATGTCGAGGCCCATTTCCGTGAAGGTAGAGGAGCGATCGATGTGCTGGATCCAGTTGACGCCGTTCTTCCTGATCGTACAGTTCTCGAAGTCGATGACCACCACATCGCCCTCGTAAAAGCTGCCGAGGATGCGCACGTAGTAGTTGTCCTTGTAGATCTTCGGGTTGACTGCATGCCCGGAGAAGTTGATGGTCACTCTCGGGTAGGTCATGGCGTCGCCGTCGTTATTGATCACGACTTCGTGATTGAAGTTGAAGATGCCCGCATAGCACGGGATGACCTTCTCGGTCACGCTCTCGATGTAAGGGAAGCCGAAGCCTGCACTGATCGAGGCGATGTCCTTGCCGAAGTCGTCCACGCTCTTGAGCATCGGGTCCTTGCAGTAGAACTTGACGGTCAGGGTCATGGGCCTGTGGATGTTCTCAGAAGGACAGGAGAAGCCCTGGAGCTCTCCCTCGATCCACTTGGTCACGCCCTGGTATGTGATGAAGAGCTTGAAGGTGAACTTCGGGTTGAAGAACGCCATCGTGGCCTCCCTGATCGGCTGGTTCGCTGACGGGTCCACGCTCTTGCAGGTGATCTGCACATCACGGTCGTCTATTCTTTTACCGGATAAAAGGGCGCCGTCTCCGACGCCGTTCTTATCGCTATACACTGAGAAGTTCGGGAAGTCTATGCCCTTCAGTCCGTTCGAGAGGATCCTCCAGGTCCCCGTTCCCAGTAAAAAACTTTTGTTATCACTCCGGACGATCCGGATCAAAACCATATTAGCCATTAGATACCTCCTGCCAGTCCGAACGTCATGGTGTTCGCGACTTTTCTCCGGATAGCATCCGGGCTGGTCTGTGTGTCGTAGAAGTTGAACGTCTGGGACGTTCCGAGAGCGCCTTCACCGATGCCGATGTTGGCCGCTACGGTTCCCAGGGTGTTGTTGATAGCCGCCCCGAGACTTCCGCCGTCCATCAGATCATCGATGCCGTCGTCAAAACCTGCCACGCACATCTCACCCAGGTAGCGGAACTTCTTAGAAGGTGAAGAGATACCCAGCGCACTCTTCGCAGCGTCGAACAGACCGGTGGCCAGTCCGCCGACCTTCTCCTTCAGCCAGTCCCATCCTGCAGAGATACCGTTCCAGATACCGTCCACAATGTTCTTGCCGAGATCCTTGGCCGCGCTCACGAGGTTCGAGAGCATGCTGGTGAGTCCTTCCTTGAGCTTCTCCATGAGCTTCGTGCCCGTCTCCTTGAGTCTGACAGCCAGTTCAAGGAAGCCCCTGACGAGAGCCTGCACGATCTGAGGCGCAGCCTTCACGATGGCCACGATGATGGCCGGAAGGTTCTCGATCAGAGCCAGGAACAGCTCCACGCCGCACTCAATGAGCAGCGGGATCGAGTCGATCAGTGCGTTGATGATGCTGTCGATCAGCGTAGGCAGTGCTGCGATGATCTGCGGGAGTGCCTGGATGAGTCCGGTCACGATGCCGAGGAAGAGCTGGATCGCTCCTTCTATGAGCATCGGAAGGTTCTCGATCAGGGTGTTCACTACCTGAAGCACCACGTCAATGATCGCAGGGATCAGAGTCGGAAGCTGGTCAGTGATGCCCTGTGCAAGTGTCAGGAGCATCTGAAGAGCGACCTGCACGAGCATCGGAAGGTTCTGCAGAGTAGCATCCACCAGTCCGGTGATGATCTGCATGCCTGCCTCGAGTAGCTGAGGCAGCGCCTCGATAATGCCCGCGATCAGCTCGTTGATGATAGACATGCCTGAGTCGATCAGTGTCGGAAGGTTCTCGATGATGACCTCGGCGATCTTCATGATGATCTGAGAGCCCAGCTCTAAGAACTTCGGAAGGATCTCTTCGAGCTTGGCCGCGAGCTCATCTATGCCCTGGCCGATCATCTCCATGCCTGCGTCCATGTCTCCACCGGAGAAGATCAGCGTCAGGCCATCCATGACCTGAGTCACTGCCGGAAGGAGCTCCGCCGACATGTTATTCTTCAGTCCGGAGATCGATGTCTGTAGGTTCTGCAGGCTGTCTTTGTACGCTGCCGCCGCCTTGACTGCATCGTCTGACATAACGCCGCCCAGGTCATGGACCTGCTGCCGCATCGCCTCCGTGTCTTCTGCGCTTGTATTGAGGAGCGCACCCAGCTCAGTCGCACCACGTCCGAGAGTCTGGCCTGCGAGGTATGTCCTCGTGGTCTCGTCTTCTACGTTCTGCAGTGCCGCGATGGTTGCATTGAAGAGCTCCTCCTGGCTCATGTTGGCGATCTGCTCCTGGGATATGCCCAGCTGATCGAAGGCTTCCGAGCCAGTCGATGCGGCGTTTGCCAGTGTCTTCATGGATGCCTTCATGGTCTCCATGCTGGTGCCGCAGTGCTGCATGATGAAGTCCCACTCCTGATAGCCTTCGGCCGACATGCCCATCTTCTGGCTCATCTTGTCGATGTTGTCGCCGTAGTCGGCCACCTGCGAGACTCCGTTCGCTATTGCTGAGGTAGCTGAGGCGGCTGCTGTTGTTACTGCCGCAAAGCCGGCAGCCGCTACGCCGAGGCCTGCCTTCGCTACTCCTCCAATACCAGACAGCCCGGTCTTGAGGCCACTGGTGTCCAGTTCTGTGTCAAATAATAGAGATCCATCAGCCCTTGCTGTCACCTCCTTCTGTCATCCGGTTAAATGCCTCGAGCTCCTCTTCCTCCTCCGGGGTGAGTATTGTCTCGAGCGCCCAGGCGTCTCTCATCTCCTCATACGGGTCGATGTTCTTGTTCGTCTGCTTCTCATAGCAACGGTAGCCCATCACCTCGTCCAGCTTCGTGCCCTTCAGACCTCTGAAGAGCGCCAGGAACTTGTGCCAGTGAAGCTCAGGCACGTCGATCAGGTCGATGCCGTACTGCTGCAAAAATGCCGCATAGATGAGGTCAGAGTCCACCCTGAAGTCTATGAGACGGGCGTCGCTCGTTCCTCTCACGCTCCTGGGGAGCTCGTTCTTCGGTCTTGCGAACTGAAGGACGTCTCGGATCGGGCAATACACCGGTCTGTCATTTTTGAAAATGTAGTCAATGTTCAGGGGCTCCTTGCTGCGGTGCTCAGCCAGTTCGATCTCGAACCGAAGCCACACCCTGAAATCTGTGTATACAGAAAAAGCCCTGCCATACACCTCGATGGTGTTCGGCAGGGACTTCCTCGTTAGATCAATCACTTCTTGACCGCGTCCGCTGCGTTGAGGATCTGGGTGGCTGCGTTGGCCAGGTTCGTCATCTGGTCGATAGGCATGCCATCAAGAGCACCTCGTCCGCTTGCGTTGACATAATCCTGCACCGGTCTGTTGTAGGCGTCCACGATCTTGCGGAAGGCGATGGTCACTTCTGAGAGATCCACCTCGTTCAGATCTGTGGAGCCGAGTGCTTCCACGACTGCCTCCTTGCCCAGCAAGCTGATGACGCAGTCCAGCACCTTGCGGTACTTCTCACGGGTTGGGATGTTGAGCTCGTCCACTTTCGCGGTCTGCTCGAGCGCCTCCGTGATGGCCAGCGTCTTCTTGGGTAGGTCATAGCTGCGGTCGTTTATGATAACTGTGTAGATCATTGTGTTCTCCTCCTGTTTTTACTTCTTAGGCTGCTGTGAATGTAGGCGCGCCAGTGTCTTCGTCGAAGACCACGGTGCCGTTGTCGATCTTGTTGATGTTGATGTCGAAGAGGATCTTCTCGTCCACGGAGTTGAGATCCTTCAGGATCAACGAGCTGTTAGTGCGCCAAGCGTCCACGGGTGAGGTCGCTCCAGCGAAGCAGATGAGGACCTCCTTCTTGATGTCCTCGCCAGTAGGGAGTGACTTAAACATCGTGTAGATGTAATCGAAGGCAGCGTCGCCTGCGTTGGTCTGAAGCTCCTGGGGAAGTGTAGGCTTGTAGTAGGTGACGTCATCGGTTGGCATTTCGTCCTCGATGAAGTCGCTGGTCACGATGTTGGCGTTGAGAGTCAGATCGAAGATCGTAGACTTGCCGATACGTGCCCACACAGGAGCCTCATGCGTGCCTGTGTTGATATAGGGGATGAACTTGTGCTTCTTTAATCTTGTAAGTGACATTTGTTATACCTCTCTTTCACGTGTGTAGGTTATTGCAAGGGACATCTGGAACAGCGTGTCGCTGGATCCTGTCTCTATAGGATACGGCGTGCCGGTCAGCTCGATCATGTTGATCTTGCGACCTCCATCCAGCGCCGGGTATTCATACTCGAAGCTGAAGTCATCCGCCCAGTAGGCCAGCTCCTCCAGCCATGCGTCCGAGTCCTTGCGGTCCTCTTCGCTGACGGATGCCTGCCGTGCAAAAAATTGATAGTATTCAGTGATCTCGTAGCTCCCGTTCAGGAAGTTCTTCACTTTCCTGGTCGGAGACTTGAAGAGTCCGTACTTGTCGGAGCCGTCGGTCACGTGGTTAGTGTCCACGGTCATGTTCTCAAAGAATGAGAGCCACGCCGCGACTGCTGAAGATATGGTTGTGTATGTTTCGCTCATGTCTTTGCTCCTGCGAGTTTTCTCGCGCCGTCAAGGATCTTGTCCTTGCCGCCTTCTTCATGGATCGCACGCTCGAACCAGTAGTTCCCACGCCGTGGAGCCTCCTGGAAGTTTGCGGGCATGTAATACCAGCGCCGTGCGTAGGGTGTTCTGTACTTGACCTGCCCGGATCCGACCACCGTGTTGATGATCCCGGACTGGATCAGTGTGCCCTGATCGAACGGAACGCAGGGCTCACAGTAGCGAAGCACTTCGCTGTCTATGAACTTTTGCACCTCGCCATTCTTGGCCAGGCCGTGAGCGTCCAGGACGCCATCAGGGTCCACCTTCACGCTCTTGAGGTTGAACATGTTCGGCATTAGTACACCACCACCTTGATGTTTTTGAGCAGGTCGCGGTTGCTGTTGTCGTTCACGCTCCGGATGATGCCACTCTTCGGATGAGCTGCCAGCAGATCGGAGAGCCTTGAGCCCTTCACTGTTGTGACTTCATCATCGAGAGCTCCGAAGAAGATCGCATCCTCCTCCGTGAAGCTCGTCAGGTTGATCCGATCAAGTACTTCTTCCGGGAACGTGATGTTCGCCGACTTGGATGAGGTGAGGCGGCCGGTCATCAGAGACTTGTCGGTAACGTCCGACCACTGCACACCCTCGACGACGGTCCTCGACCAGCTTCCGCCGCTCTTCTGGTAAATTGTAACGGTATCATTAAAAAGTCCCATTAGTACGCCCTCACGAGTCCGGTGCCGGATAGCCAGGCCCGGATGTTTTTCTGAAGCTCCTCATGAGCGTCTGACTGTTTGGCCAGTGCATAGCTCTCAGAGTAGCCATCGTTTGATACGGAGGCCACGCCTGCGCCGGTCTTCTTGCCTGCCGTTGCCTGGTAGTTCACGACCTTGCAGATCGTGTCCATCAGCTGGTCAGCATAGAACTCAGTGCTCCAGTCTGAGCTCACGAGCTCCGCCCATCTGAGCGGCCCGATCACTCTGGCCAGATCCTTCTCGGCGAGCGCTTCGGCCTTCTCGAAGTCGGCCTGCGTGCCTATGGTTGAATAAAGGGAGCTGTAATACTCCCACGATACAAGTGCGGCCATATTAGCGCTCCCTCCTTGTCACTTTTTTGTGGTCTTCTTGGTTGTTTTCTTGGGCTTCTCCTCTGCCTGTGGCTCTTCCAAAACAGCAGGAGCAGGCTCTTCAGCCTGCTCCGTTGTGTTCTTTTTTGCCTCGGCCTCAGGAGCTACCCATCCGATAGTCCTTGCCATAGCGCACCTCCTTAGGTTGTAGCCTTGTGGAGGTAGATGCCTGCCACCTTGTTGTCGTAAGCGTCAGCAATAGACACATTACGATAGCCGAACTTCCACGCATCAGCGTCCTGGTTCTGCTCAGGTGTGATGATCTTAGGCACTACGTGCTTCTCGAACTGGATGACAGCAGGCTTGTGGACGATCATGAAGTTGATGTTCTTTGCGCCTGTTGCCTTAGCGTAACCACCAGCCTCTTCGCCGGATGTCTTGCCGTCGAGCTGTTCGATGGCTGTGTAGAAGCGGCCCTGAGGAACCTTAACTACACCAGCGAACTGGTCGAGCACTGCCTTGCTCTGAGTTGTCTGCATGTCTCTCACGAGACCGAGAAGTGTAGGAGTGATGAAGAGATAACGCTCAGAAGTAGGAACTTCAGCGTCATCCATTCCATCAGCGCCGGCTGCGATTGCAGCGATAACAGCTGCGCCTGTTGCGAGATCTGCAGCTGCGACTGTGCTGATGCCAGACACGCCTGCGTATGCAGCGAAGCGGAAAGCATCGAGCTCAGGTACTACCTTTGTGCGGATGAACTCGCCAGCGAGTCTTCCGAAGGCCACGCCTGCAGTCTCGATGTCGTCCATGCTGTCAACCTGGAACATTCTGCCGCGGTCGAAGTTGCAAGAGACTGACTCGTATGTGAGAGTGACGTCGCCGTTTACATAACCGCCGTTGCGGCTGTAATCAGCGAGGCCGTCCATCTGCATCTTAGGGATGACGAGCTCGTTTGCGTTTGCGCCCTCTCTTACGAGCTCAGAAGCTCCATCGAGGACTGCTGTGAGTGATGCGTTCTTGTATACTTCATCGAGAACGCCGCCGATGTACTGCTTGAATAAAGCGATGTTGTTATTTGCCATTGTTTTGATCTCCTTCGTTTGATGTGTTGGAGAGTCCTGCGGCCGCCCTGATCGATGCCAGGAAGTCGTTGCCACTGGTTCCTCCGGTTACTTTTCCGATTGTGCCGACCTTGCCTACTGGCGCCGGCTGATCTTCGCCGAAGAGCATCTTGCTGTCCTCCGCCTCAGTGAGTGCCTTGATCGCCTTCTCGACGTCTGCCTTCTGGTTCTTGGAAGCCTTGAGGGTGTCCACGTCCAGCAGCGCCTTGATGGCCTTCACGTTCCTGCCCTTCGCCTCGGCGATGGCGTCCTTGACTATCTCGTCGAAGTCACGGTCTGCGATCTGAGCCTTGTAGTCGCTGTCCTTCTTAGCAAGCTGCTCCTTCAGGTCAGCTATCTCGCTGTTGAGCTTGTCAGCGTCCACGTCCTTGAACTTGTCCAGGCTCTCTGTGAGAGTCTTGACCTTGTCCTCGGCAGCAGTGAGCTTGTCCTTCTGCTTGTCGTAGTCGGTGACGGTCTTGTAGTTCTCCTTGACCTCTTTGTCGATGGCCGCCAGCTGTTCGGCTGTGACTTCAAGGCCTGCTTCCTTCAAGATGGTTTCGATGTTCTTCATGCTTATGATCCTCCTAAAATGATTTATTAACCGGACTTTCTCCGGTGGGAAATAGCAGAGGCAGGATTTGAACCTGCGACCTCCTGGCAAGGAACCAGGCGAGCTTCCAGACTGCTCCACTCTGCGCTATGCCACGACCCTGAGCCTGTTGTCCTTGGCTCGGATGCCGACTGCATCGCTAAAATTATGATATTCTGTCGTCTTGGCGCTTATCTTTCGCTGTATTGCCTGTGCAGCTTCTTTATCCTCTGCTACATACTTCTCACGCTTCAGTGCTCTGATCTCGCGCTCCATGCTCCGCTGTTCCTGGGTGGCCTTGTAGTAGTCGTACTCCTTGCCATCGACTTCCACGGGCTCGTATTCAGGAAGAGCTTCAGGGATCTCGCTGATCCCTTCCCAGTACGGATAGAATGTATGGCGGCAGTTGACTCCGCAGATGCCGTTTGCCTCACCGTAGCCTGCACCGTTCCCTCCATCGCATGGCAGCGGATCGGAGAAGGCCGGATATTTGTCAGACTTGCCTGAGAGCGAGAACACCTGGTTCTCAACCTCGGCATGCTCCTCACGAGCTCCTTCGTGCTGTGATACGATGACCAGGTCGCAGTCAGAGCTCCGGGCGTTTGCCTCGGTGATCCTTCCGGCCATCTGATTAGTCGATGTTCTCACGCACATCCTCGCAGCTGTGTCAAGCTGGTAGCTTCTGCCGGAGGCGTAATCGATGGACCTGAGCCCCGACTGAGCCATCTCTCTGACGACTCTGTTGCACGCCTCATCGAAGGAGAACGTGCCCGTCGCTACTTCCAGGAGAGCTGTGTCGAGCGATCTCTGGTATGCCTTCATGACTCCGGTCGTCCCGAGCTGTGTGCCCTTGAAGCCGGTCGTCTTGGTCAGGTTCTTCAGCTGACCGTTCAGATCCTTCTGGAAGGAGTTGATGATCTGCGTCATGTTGTTGGGCTTTGACAGATCAGCGCCTGCCAGCTCCCACATCGAGAGGTCGTTGTTGTAGGCCATGTCGCCCGCCTCCGCGATCAGCTTGTTGCCTGCTGCCTTGGCGTCCTTCACGGTCTGCCTGATCTCCTCCGTGACCATCTGCTTGTATGCCTTGGTGTTCTCGGCCACTTCCTTCATGTAGGCCGGGTCGGCTTTTAATATCTTCATGACTTCCGAGTAGATCTTCGCAGTGGAGAAGCCCTGCTCGTGCATATCGCGGGCCATGATCTCAGCCGTCTCTGTGAGGCGTCCGGTCTTGCGTACCCTTCGCGCTACGTCCTGCAGGACGTTCTTCTCAAGCTGTTGATATAGTCCGACGAGGTAGTCATCGGCCAGCTTCTCGATCTGTTCGTCAGTCAATGCCATGCGTTAGTCCTCCGTCTCGTCATCAGCATCCGGATCCACGCCGTTGATGTAGCTGATCGCCTCTTCTCGTTCACAGTTGAGGCGGGCCATCACGTACTGGATCGTGAACTCCTTGACCTCCGGGAAGCTGAGAGCGTCGGCTCTCATCTGCTCCAGTTTGCTGACCTTGTCCTCAACGTAGCTGTCGTCGAACTCGATGCAGATCTCCTCGTCCATTGTCCAGGCTGTGCCCTTGAATGTGTTGGAGAACCACACGATCGCCTCAACGATGCCCTCGATGTAGTCGGTGGCCTCTTTTCTCTGTTTGTTGAGCTCCTGCATCTCGTCCTGGCGTTCTCCGATGTACTGGGTCGCCGTCTGGATCTGAGTGTTCTCGAAGGTGTACTTCTTAGTGCCATATCCGAACATCATGGAGAGCAGTGAGAGCGCAAGCTCCATCGCTTCCTTGATCTGTCCGGTTCTGATCTCCGGGTTGTATTCCTGGATCAGGCTCTTCTGATCCGGGAGCTTCTCGCCCAGGAGGATGAACAGCTTCTTCTGTTCTGCGGTCATTTCAGGCTTGCCGTCTTCACCTTTCTTTACGGTGGCCAGGAGCTCATTGATCAGGAGCAGCTTGTCACCTTTTGAGAGGTCGCCGAAGAGGATGTTCCAGCAGAGATCCATGACCTTCAGCGCCGGGATGGCGTTGTATAACTTAGGCAGGCCGTAGCCTTCCATGTCGTCCAGGTTGTTGACCTCCGCGGTCCTCATGATCGCGAAGGGCTTGACGTCTCCGAGCTGGATGAGGATGTGCCTCTCCTCGACGGCCCTGTTCTGATCATCGAAGACGAAGGTCTCCGCTGAGTAGAGGCCCTTCTCGTCTCTCGTAAAGACCACAAGGGTCTGCTCGTTCTTGCCTCTCACCAGATCGGATCCTACGAAGGCACACTCGACGACGTCATCGTTCTCCACGGTCAACGGAGCGATGCCTGCGGCGTTCACGTAATTGATCCGGATGTCTCCACCGGTCACGCTGCCATTGTCCAGGAGCGTCGCATTGTCCAGTCGGATGTATGCGCCCACGGTTCCGGAAGCGCTCAGGCGCTCCAGCTGTTTGCGGTACATCACATCGAAGCGGTTATCGTCCAGGATCTCCTGAACGCCGTCGAACTTGTTCTCGCTCTCGCCTGCGTTGATCTCCACGATCTCGCACAGGTTCGCATCATCAGCGCAGCACCTCTTCGCGAAGTTCAGCTTGTCGAGCTTGATCTCCTGGCCGTTGAGGTTCTTCCTGGTGTGGAAGTCTGTCTCCTCGTTCGTGTACCACTGATCGCACTCTTCGATGATGTTCTGGGCGTTGTCGTTATACTTAAAGCCGAGCCGCTTGAGCTGCTCGATCGCCGCTGTGACTTTTGTCTTGTCGTCCATCAGGGCCCTCCTATCTCTCTAAGTCGATATACTCGACGAAGTCTAAAAAGCAGTAGCAGTCCGCATCATACCAGTCGTTGATGTTTCCCAGGTTCTTGTCCTCTGGTATGTCCGGTTCTTTTGGATCCCACACCAGGGAGCGGAAAGCTCTGCGCACATTCTCGCATCGTCTGTGTATTTTCAAGCGCCCACTGTTGAGCAGGCGGCTCAGTGTTCTCGGTCTGTCGCTGACCTCGTTCTTCCTGCATCCGGCGATGTTGTTGATCGGGAGCCCGTTCTTCTTGGCGGTGCTCCTGAGGGAGTTGATCATCGTCGTGCTGGCCGAGTCCGGGAAGATCCAGTTGATTGGTCCGTACTTGGCGATGCAGCGTTTATAAAATGCCAGCCACTTCTGGCAGATGTCCTCGCTGTCGATGTCGTCGGTCAGCGGAAGCCCATCTTCTTCCAGCGTGATGAAGTTCTTGTACCCGTCGATGTAGCCCCAGAGGACCATCGTCGTCTGCGATCCGTTGCCTCCGAAGTCCACACCCATGACGAACTTCGTGAAGTGCACCTTCGGGATCGGTCTGCTGTTCTTGTCGGTCTTGATCCGACCATCTCGATCGAGCTCGAAGATCTCATCGTCATCGATGAGGAACTGCTCCTCGCTGTTGGCGTAGAACTTGAAGACCAAGCCCTCAGCTCTCGCCCATTCGCCCTCGATGAAGCGGTCATAATATACCGTGCCTGCGTACTCCTTCATCAGCTCATCGACGAAGCCCTTAGGGAGGAAGGGGTTGTCGAAGATCTTGTACTGCTGCAGATAGATGTCCGCATCGGAGTCCAGGAACTTCTTGAACCAGTGCTCAGGGTCTGCCGGGTTGCACGTACCATCGAAGCGGCTCCGGGATGTACGGAGTCGGCTCTTGAGCATCTCGAAGACTTCCTGCGCCCAGGTCGTGACCTCGTCGCCGTAGCAGTACTCAATAGTCGCGCCCTGGATCCTGGCCACCTGGTTGACCTTATCGGCTCCCAGGCAGTAGACCTTCTTGCCGAAGAGCGGGGCTGTGTTGTCTGATCCGATGTCACCCACCAGATCCGGGCCATATATGTCACGCATCGGGTCCAGGATGTTCCTCTGCAGTGTTCCCTTCGTGTTGCCGATCAGGACGATCAGGCCGAGGCCCTTGCAGGCTCTGATCCGCTTCGGCAGCAGGTAAAAATCTAAATAAGTTTTGCCGGAACCTGTCGCTCCGGTCTTCACATTCCACCGGCGTGTGGCGTTTCGCCAGTAGTCGAGCTGCTTCTCAGAGAAGTCCAGGCTCATGACTTGGCCGCCTTCTTGTCGATGGCCTCGATCAGGGAGTCGAGCTTCTTCAGACTTGTCTCGTCAGTGAACTGCACCTTGTCGCGCCACTTCTCTGGCCTTCTGTTCTTCAGCCAGAAGATCTGCGCAGTCACATCGCCCTGCTTGGCTCTCTTCAGGAGAGCGTTCTCGACCTCGTAGTCCACGATCTCCTTGCCCTTTTTTAGGGCGTCGTTGATGTCCGGGTATTTGTTCTTCCAGTCGTATAGGGTCGTCCTTCGGATCCCCATGTTGTGAGCTATCTGTTCATCAGTCAGGCCATCTCTGGCCCATCCTTGCAGCAAGATCAGGCCGTCAGTGGTCCGCCAGTACTCGTACTTGCCCTTGGCCATTCTTGCCTGCCTCCTTTACTGGGACCAGTCCAGTCCATACTCGTCGATGATCTCCCGGAAGTCCTCAACGTCGTGCGGCTTAACTATGAACGTGCCCCTCTCACTCTGTCCGATGTGCAGAAGCTCATGCTGCAGCAGGATCCTGATCTGCTCGTCCGTGAACAGCATGCAGTTCACCTCGTAGACTATGATCAGGAAGTCGTAGGGGATAAACGGCGCCGCCCATGCCGGCACCTTCCGGCACTCGCCGAACACTATCTTCCCGTTTGCCTGCTTCTTGAAGTCGCTCGTCAGATACCCGACGGAGATCTCGCTCTCTTCTATCCAGCGAAGTGACGGAACTGTTCGGATCAGCTCTGCGCCTATGTTCGCATATTGCTCAGACTGTTCACAGTGCTCCATCTCTTCACCTCAAAATTGCAAAAAAGGAGCCCGGCTCTCTGCTCCTGCTCCTTTTTCATACTTTTCCACAATGCCATTTTAGCACTGAGGGGACTGTCATGTCAACTTATCGCTTACTTTATTTTGTGCTTATGTAAACTTTGCGTCAATATCTTGTACTGCTTCCCGCTGCCATCTGAAGACGGTGCTCTCCGATCTGTGCACTGCTCTGGCCACATCGGCCCACTTCAGGCCGTCAACATAATGCAGGACGATGCAGCGCCCCGCGTCTTCATTCTCCAGGGACTCGGCCACGTCGATGATCGCCTGACGCTGCTGTCTTTTCAGTGCCTTGAGCTCCTCGATCTCCCGATCAAGCTCATCCACCTCTGCAGCAGACTGGCTCATCCGGTCAGATGGCGACGACTGGACTCTCGGCAGGTCGTACCTGATAGCACCCGGAAGCATCCCCGCCAGCTTTTCAGCTCTCTGTCGTCTTTTTCTCCTGATCTTGGCCGCCGTCTCCTTTGGCGCGGCTAAAAACTCGTAGACCTTGTCCGTCATCCTCCACCTCCAGCTATTTCTCGTTACCCTCCACCATCGTCTCCAGATCGATGATGATCTTGTCCGTTCCCATGGCGTAGCCGATCTCCCGGTTCGCTCCTATGGACTTCTCCCAGCCCGGCAGCAGGACGATGGCATCCGCCCTGGCCAGCATATCCATGCAGATGTTCATGTACTCCTCGTAATTTGTATGCTCCGGAGGAAGTACACAGCACAGCTCTGCAGGGTTGATCACATCAGTGTAGCCCGCCCACCTGAGCCTTGTGACAGCCTCCTGGAAGTTTTCTCTATAGTTCAACACGCCCGTGATCGGGCCTGATAGGTACAGCTTCATTTCTTGCTCCTCCTCTTCTTGGCTGCCGCCTGCTTTAGTCTTACCACTGCCAGACCTGCCTCAGTCAGATCCGGATCCTCGAACCGATAGCCGTATCTTGTCAGGGCACTGTTCTCGCCCTTTGTGATCATCATCAGGTTGTCGATGTCGCAGTTCAGCTTGTTGCTGTCCTTGAAGGTGATCATCATGCCCTCAGGTATAGGACCGTTGTGCTCTTCCCAGACTGCCCGGTGTAAGAACTCCCACCGCTCCCAGATAGTCCCTTCCATCTGCTTCTTCCTCAGCTTGTAGCCGTCAGAGCTGACCACGATCGTCCCGACTGGCATCTCGTTCACAGGTCTGTCGCCCTTCTTGAACTGTGTGGCGCTGATCCTCTTCTTGATCTCCGCCGCACGTTCTTCTCCGACATACTCTTCCAGCTTTTTCCCTTTGTTGCCTGGCGGATGTCCTTTTTGATACCATCCGGTGACGCCGGACTTGATCCCGTGCCTCTGTCTGAACTGCTTCATGCAGGTGGGTGTCATCTCGTAGCCGAACTTCTCCTTGACTCTCTCGGCCATCTCCTTGGAGCTCACGCCCCAGGAGTTGTCGCGGATGTATTCATACATGCCCTCCGGGTATTTTGTCTGGTACTTCCAGTACTCCTCCTTGGACAGCTGCTTCTTGTAGTTCCGGATGCCGTGGTTGCCTCTGTAGGCCTTCATGCGTCCGGGTGTGAAGTCGGTGCCGAAGGTCTCGTTGACCTTGGCCGCCAGCTCCTGGTCTCTCATCTTCGGGGACCACTCTCTCACGAAGTCCTCGATCTCGTCCGGGTATTTATAAATCATTTACC
>OCTW011522604.1_pt1 | contig 24537 bp, 27 predicted proteins | sample 1539671 | NCBI WGS metagenome assembly OCTW01 (sample SAMN02144230, study PRJEB22623) | gut metagenome | biome: sheep rumen | host: Ovis aries | place: New Zealand | reverse complement strand
TTTTGTACTTTCTGAAAGCACTAACGATTGCCTGCTGAGGCATGTCGTCATCCAGATGTTCAGGAACCTGAACTGGATCAAGATGATGAGGACCACGCTGGCCTTCAACATACTGACGTACACCATCAATCAGTTTTGCAGGTTCAACCTGACGTGGACAACGTTCCAGACAGGCAAAACAAGAAAGACATGCATAGATTGATTTTGATTTTAAAAGTGGTTCAAGATCTCCGTTTTCTACCATCTGAACAAACTGATGTGGATGATATTCCATAGCATCATAATTTGGACAAGTAGCAGAACATTTTCCGCAGACCATACATTTTTTTGGATTTACTCCACTTTTTAGAAGGATAATTTCTTTTGCAATTTCATTGTTTTCCATTATGCTTCCTCCTTCAAGCCAAGAGCTTCAGCAAGAAGTTCTGTGAAGTAAATAATGTCAAGTTTAGAATCACCTTTATTTTTGATAAGGTTATAGCGACAAAGAGGACATGAAGTTACAAGGAAATCTGCACCCATATCTTCTGCATTCGAAAGAATTTTCTTTGTTCTATTTTTAGGGATTGATTCATCTTCAAACATTGTGTAGGCACCACAACACTCATTTCTCTGGGCGTAAATAACTGGTGTTCCACCAATTGCTTTTATAAAATCTTCAATCAGCTTTGGATTTTCTGGATCATCCAACTGGAGAACTTTACCAGGTCTTAAAAGAAGACATCCGTAATAAGCACCAATCTTTTTGCCTGTAAATGGCTTTTTTACTGCTGCTTTTACCTTGTCCCAGCCTACAACATCGCGCAGAATTTCAAGATAATGAAGAACTTTTGCTTCTCCATGGTACTCAATTTCATCCTGCTTGAGATAATTATTCACCTTGAAAGCTACTGTCTCGTCTGTAGCAACATCGTTGTTAACCTGTTTAAGAACGTTGTAGCATGCAGAACAGAGAGTAACCAAGTCTTTTCCTGAATCGCGGGCATTTGCCAGTGCGCGTACAGATGAAAGCTTTGATGCAATTTCATCTTTTGCCATAGGGTATTCACCTCCACAGCACTGCCATTCAGGAATTTCTTCAAGTGTGAATCCTAATGCTTCCGCAGACTTGCGCGCATAAATATCAAGGTCAATAGCCTTGTTTTTTAGCGTACAGCCTGGAAAATAAGAATATGTCATACTTGCTCCCATTATATTATTTCAAATAATAAACTAATTTTTATGTGGATATGCCATTGCTTCTGGTTTGAAAACTTCATCAAACTTTTCTGCTGTAAGGAAACCAAGTCCAACACAAGCTTCTTTAAGAGAAATGTTTTCGTCAAAAGCTTTGTGTGCAGTTTTTGCAGCATTTTCATAACCAATATATGGATTCAAAGCTGTTACTAACATAAGTGAGTTGTAAAGATTGTAATGCATCTTTTCTTTGTTAGCAGTGATTCCAACAGCACAGTTTTTATTGAATGAAAGCATTGCTTCTGCAAGAAGACGTGCAGACTGAATGAAGTTATATGCAATTACAGGCATAAATACATTCAATTCAAAGTTACCCTGGCTAGCTGCAAAACCAATAGCAGAATCATTACCCATAACCTGAACGGCTACCATTGTAACTGCTTCACACTGAGTTGGATTTACTTTTCCAGGCATGATAGAAGAACCTGGTTCATTTTCTGGAATATGGATTTCTCCAAGACCATCACGAGGACCAGAAGCAAGCCAGCGTACATCGTTTGCAATCTTCATCATATCTGCTGCAAGAGCTTTAATTGCTCCATGTGCAAATACAAGTTCGTCTTTTGATGTAAGTGCATGGAATTTGTTTGGTGCAGTAATAAAATCTTTGCCAGTTAATTTTGAAACTGCTTCTGCAACTTTTGAATCAAATCCTTTTGGTGCATTTAATCCTGTTCCAACTGCAGTTCCACCAAGTGCGAGCTGCTTAAGATAAGGAAGTGATGATGCGAGCATTTCTTTATCACGTTCCAGAGAAGATCTCCAGCCAGAGATTTCCTGATCAAAAGAAATAGGTACAGCATCCTGAAGGTGAGTGCGTCCAGACTTAACAATACCTTCGTTTTCTTTTTCAAGTTTTTTGAATGTAGCAACTAAAGTATCGATAGCTGGGAAAAGTTTATCTTCGATTACGGCTACTGCAGAAATGTGAAGAGCAGTAGGGAAGGTATCGTTAGAAGATTGAGACATGTTAATATCATCATTAGGATGACAGATTTTTTTGCCGGCAATTTCATTTGCACGGTTTGCAATTACTTCGTTTGCGTTCATGTTGCTCTGAGTACCAGAACCGGTCTGCCATACAACAAGAGGGAAGTGGTCATTTAATGAACCAGAAATTACTTCATCACAAGCCTGACTGATAGCTTTCAATTTTTCATCAGTCATCTTTTCAGGTTTCAAGGCATTATTAGCAATTGCTGCAGCTTTTTTCAAATATCCAAAAGCTTTTGTAATTTCTCTTGGCATTGTTTCAATTCCAACACCGATTTCAAAATTTTCATGGCTGCGTTCAGTTTGAGCTCCCCAATATTTATCAGCTGGAACTTTTACTTCGCCCATTGAGTCGTGTTCAATTTTATATTCCATAGTTTCACCTTAAAAGTTGAGCTAAAAATTGCTTTCGCAATTTTTTTAACGCTCTTCGATTTAACACTGGCCACTGGCGGCCTTACACATTAGAAATTTACCTGTTTGATAACTTCTTTGAGACAGTCTGCACTATGGCGGAGAGATTCAATTTCTTTATCTGTTAATGGAGCTTCGATACGTCCTTTAATTCCTTTTCCACCAATTACAGTAGGAATAGAAAGACATACATCTTTAATTCCATATTCACCATCAAGCATTGAAGAAATTGTGAGTACAGAATCTGTGTCGTAATTCAAAGCTTCACAGAGAGTTGCTGTTGTTACACCAATTGCATAGTTTGTACATTTTTTAGCAGCAATGATGATTCCGCCAGATTTTCTGATGTAGTCTTCAACATCATCTTTGTCAAAGTCAGGAAGTTTATCACCACGATAAGATTTTGCGAAATCATCAACAGGGATTGATCCAATGTTTGCAAGAGACCAAGGTACAAATGAAGAATCTCCATGTTCTCCGAATACATATCCGTGAACGTTTTCCTGAGCAACTTTGTAAGTTTCTGCGATTCTTGCACGGAAGCGGGCTGTATCAAGCATTGTTCCTGTTCCAAAAATATGATTTGCTGGAATTCCAGAAGTTTTTACAAATTGATATGTCAAAATATCAACTGGATTTGCTACGATAACATAAAGAGCATTAGGAGCAGCTTTTGTAATCTGAGGAATAACAGATTTTGTGATATCAACGTTTGTCTGAGTAAGGTCAAGACGAGACTGACCAGGTTTACGTCCAACACCTGATGTAAATACTACGATATCTGAATCTTTTGCGTCTTCGTAATCACCGTCATGAACATATACAGGTCCAATAAATGGTGTACCCTGACGGATATCCATTGCTTCACCCATAGCCTTTTCTTTTACGATGTCGATGATAACAATTTCAGAAGCAATCTGCTTTAATGTAAGAGCGTAGGCTACAGTCGAACCAACCTGTCCTGCACCGATGATTGTAATTTTTCTTGACATGAATCTGTCTCCTTACCAAATTAAAATAAAAATCTCTTATAATTTTTTTGGGCAAAAAATACCCTAATTTATCATTAATATAATAATCCTTTTATATGTTTTTGTGAATATTAAAAGTTCTAATAAAAATGAAAAAAATTTTAAAAAAATCCAAATTTGTTATTGACACTTTTTTTCGATTTAGATATATTAATTACATCACTTGCGGATGTCATATAACGGCTCATTATCTCAGCCTTCCAAGCTGATGACGAGGGTTCGACTCCCTTCATCCGCTCTCATTAAGCTCGCTCTCAAAGCGAGCTTTTTTTATGCCTAAATGCTTATTATATAAGGATTTAGACATGAAATGTGTAAGTTTTTTACTTGTTCCAGAACCGGAATTAAGAATGAAAACTGCATAAACAGAGGCCTTTTAGTGGCGATTGTCTAGAGGATTGACTAGAACATTGTCTAGACGATTGGAATAAAAAGCTGAAAGTTGTCCTGTTTAGGCTCGTATAATCACTCTCTTTCAGGAGGTTTTTATGCGTCAGTTTTACCTTTCGAAAAATTCTTGTGGTTATTACCGAGTACATTTTGTTGACCCGGTAACAGGTGTTCAGGGGTACGGAAAAAGTACCCACTCAAAAGACCGTGATGAAGCAACTAGAATAGCATACGACTGGTTGTACAACGGTGCGCCGGATGCACGCGGCAATTCCCATGCTTTTAATAATTCCAAAACTTCAACAACTTCGGCAAAGCTGATTAGCTTTATTGACAACCTTTCCGAAACTGATGCCTTGAAAGTTGTTGAGATGATTTCCAAGAAATTTAATTTAGATCTAAACAGCTCTCCTAGTCCTAAACCTGTTGAAGTTCCGGTAGATGAAGCTGCACAGGTTGAAAAAGCAGTTGAAGTTCCTCGCCCTAAGAAAGTATTCGTTGTAAATAAAAAGCCTGTTAAGACGGCTTCTCTTTCTGAGGCACCACAAAAAAAACATTTACTTTGTGCCACTCTTGATAACTTCTGGGATTATGACAACTCGGAATTTATTAAGCGAACTATGGCGCACGGTCATACGATTTCCAGAAAACACGCCTTTTGTATGCGCTCGTTTGTACGCAATTACTGGGAGCCATATTTTGGCAAAGATTCTTACATCGAGGATTTAGAGCTTACAGAACTAGACGACTTCTTTTTCTTTTTGCATGACGAAAAGGAACTTGCAAGCGAGACTGTAAACAAAAATATAAACATGGCGAACAAGTGTTTTAAGACCCTTTTGGCACAGAAGAAAATTAAGACCAACCCTCTTGAGGGAATTGAACGCTTTAAGGCTGATAACGCTGAACGCGGTATACCAACCGAACATGAAGTAAAAGAGCTTTTGGATTTGGATTGGGAAAACGATTCTGCAAAGCTTGCCTTTAAGGTTGCAGCTTTCTACGGCTTACGTGCCGGAGAGATTAGCGGCTTGAGAGTCTGCGATATTGATGACGTTGGAAACATGCTGCACGTGCGACACAGCTTTAGCGAGATGGACGGACTTAAGAGCACCAAAAACAAAGATACACGCGACCTGCCGATTGAACATTCACTGGCCTTGCAGCTTTTAAGCCATGCTAGAGAAAACCCGGGCTATGGCGATTTGAGTTATGTATTCTGGTCTGTAAAAGATTTTAATATGCCGATTACTCCAGGTTATTACGCTGACATTTTTTATATTGCTCTTGAACACATTGGAATTAGCGAAGCAGAACGCAAAGACCGAAATATTGTTTTCCACAGCTTGCGACATTTCTGCTGTACGATTTTGAAACAGCGAGCTGACAAGGAAACTGTAATGGCAATTATGGGACACCGTTCCGGAAAGATGACTGACCATTATGCTGACCATGAGACACAGGAGAAGTTTAATAATATGCGAACGGTTATGAGCGATGCCTGGGCAAAGTATCTTTCAGCTTAGTTTTGCCAGAGTTCCGGATAATTGTTTTGTGCTATGTCACAGGCTTCAACGTCGAACAGTACGAGGCTCAGATCCATTTCTGATTCGTACTGTTTGAGCACTTCGATAGCAACATCGATTGCTTCGTATTTTGGATAGCCGTATATACCTGCACTGATTAGCGGAAAAGCAACGCTTTTGCAGTTGTTTTGTTTTGAAAGTTCGAGTGAGTTTTTGTAACAGCTTGTGAGTTGTTCGCGGCAAAGTTCTGCACGGTCTTCTGAATAGACTGGACCTACTGTGTGGATTACATGTTTTGCTTTTAACTTGTAGCCTTTTGTGATTTTTGCCTGACCTGTTTTGCAGCCGTGTAATTCTCTGCATTCCTGAACAAGCTCTGGTCCTGCGGCTCTGTGGATTGCGCCATCTACACCTCCACCGCCAAGAAGTGAACTGTTTGCTGCATTTACGATTGCATCTGTTTCTGATTTTGTAAGGTCGCCGCGATATATTTTTAAACTCATACTGACATTATACTGCCTTTTACTCTTTTTGAGTGAGAAAAAAGTTCGAAAAAGTCTAGAAAACGTATACCAATAGGTCTAGAAAACATATACCTTCCCGCACTGTCTTTCGACTGTATCATTAAGCCATAACAGAAAATGTTGTGGCTTTTTTTATGCCTTTTTCCTCTGGCATGAAAAGCCCGAGGAGAAAACTATGGCAGAGAACGAAAAAGAAAACCTTGACTTACTTTCGGTTGAAGAAGCTGCGGCTTATTTGAAGTTCAGCACTAACTATATCTACATCCTTGCTCGTCAGAACAAGATTCCGCATGTGAATATGGGCAGACACATAATTTTCAGAAAAACAGATTTATTCAACTGGCTTGGAACAATGGTTGTTCCATGCCAGGTTGTTGTAAACAAATAATCAGGCAAAGGAGGTTTTAGGCGTGGGAGAAAAGGACACTGTTGAGACATCCGCAAACATAAACAGTGAACTTAATTCAGAAAAGACAGAAGCTTTACAGTCTTGGGAGAAAAGATTGAGTAGCGAGCCTCCCAAGGCTTTTAAAGCTTTCTGTTTGTTTCGTGCTATGGGTTACAAGCGAAGCATTAAGGCTTGTATGGAGATGAACGGAATTGAGCCTAAGAAATATGGTTCCTGGGCTCGATATGCACGGCTTTATCGGTGGAATGAGCGAGCCGCTGCTTATGATGAATACATCGCAAAGGAAACAGAAAGAGAGCTTTTAGCGGAACGAGTTGAACGCCGCAAAAGACAGATGGAAATGCTTAACGGGTTTGACGAGCTTGTGGCAAAACGCCTTAAAACTCTTGAACCTGAAAAGCTGGATGCGGATGGCGCAATGGATTTGCTTGAGCGTTCCGCAAAGCTGGATTCGTTTATAACCGGAGCGGACAAAGAAGCTGGCAAAGCACCTGTACAAGGCGAACTTGCTATAAGCTTCGTTGATTCGTTTAAGGGCGTATGACGAAAGAAGTTTTTAAGCCGACGGAAGTACAGAAAAAAGCTCTGGAACTTTTGAAAAGTTCTGCAAAGCATATTCTACTTTTTGGCGGTTCGCGTTCGGGAAAAACTACCGTTCTTGTAATGGCAATAATTTTCCGTGCGTGTGTTTATCCTGGAAGCCGTCATTTAATTTGCCGCTTTCGTGCGAAGGATGCCAGAAGCTCTGTACTTCATGAAACTTTACTTCCATGGCTGAATAAAACAATCGGGGCAGCAAATTATAAAGCCAACGTACACGACGGAGTTATAAAACTTTGGAATGGTTCTGAAATATGGATTGGCGGCCTTGGTGACAAAGAACAGGTAGACAGGATTTTGGGTCACGAATATGTGACGATTTACTTTAACGAAGTAAGCCAGATTTCTTACTCTGCAATTACTACTGCCTACTCGCGATTAGCGATGAAGGTTGAAGGCTGTAAGAATAAGTTTTTCTATGACTGCAACCCATGTAGCCCTATGCATTGGGCTTACAAGGTGTTTATTCGAAAGATTGAGCCGAGAACTGACGAGCAACTGAACAAGCCTGACCTGTATGTTTCTGCGGTTTTGAACCCTGCGGATAATGCTGAAAACTTAGACGCGGATTACATTTCTGACATTCTGGATAACATGCCGGAAAAACAGAAAGCGAGATTCCGTGATGGTCTTTGGGTGAAGCCGGAAGGAAGCGTTTACGAGAAGTTTGAAGAAACAATGATTCTTACTCGTGACAAGCTTCCTGAAAAGTTTGACCGTTACACTGGCGGACAGGACTTTGGACTTCATATTGCAGCTGTGAAAATTGGCTGGGTTGGAGAAACGGTTTATGTTATCGCTGATTTTGGCGGCTTTAACATAACAACAAAAACAAGCGTTGAGAATCAGACTGCTAAAGGCTGGTACGATGAAAGCTTTGTAACTTACTGCGACCCTGCCGGCGGTGAGCGCATACAGGAAGTTCCGGGAGGCGTAAAAGCGAACAATAGCGTGGATGCAGGAATTGATTTTATTATAGCGAAAATTGAGCGCGGCCAGTTCTTTGTCTGTAAAGATTGTACCGGCGTTCTTGGTGAAATCTGGGATTATGCGAGGGATGAAAACAACCAGATTGTAAAGGTAAACGACCATTACATGGATGCAATGAGATATGCAATTTTTAGTCCGTGTATGGGCGGAATTGTGATGAAATAAGGCGATAATTACTGTATAGGCAATTTGTATAGTGATTATTTTAAGGAATTTTCAAAAAAGTGAAAATTTTTTTTGAAATGACTGCCTAAAATCGCATATCGAAAACAATTATATATATGGGGATTTTGTTATGAAAATAAAGTCTCTCTTCTTCAGGGGGAAAAAGCTTAGAAGCATGAACGAAGTGAATAACGCCGATGTTTCTGAAGACTTTGCGGTGCCTGAAAAGAAAGCCTGTACAGATCCTTATCTTGAACATTCCTGGGCTTCGGTGTGTGTGGATATTCTTGCCCGTAATGTGGCAAGAGCGGAGTTTGAGATAAGGAAAGGCGGCGGAGCTGTTACGGATAACGATGTTGCAAAACTCTTCCGCTATCCGAATAAAACATTAAGCCGTTTTGACTTATGGAAACAGACTTGTGCCTGGTGGAGTTTGGACGGCGAAGCATTCTGGTGGTTTGGTGAAGATTATGTCTGCGGGATTCCCAAAGAAATCTACATCCTGAATCCAAGAAATATGCAGCACGTCGTAAACGACGGCAAAGTAACAAAATGGGTGTATACAGACGGAGGAAGCGGAAAGCCTATTTTCATTCTTCCTGATGAACTGATTCATTTTAAGGACTGGAACCCATGGAATGAATACAGAGGCGTTAGTCCACTTGTGAGCTTAGGACTTGAAGTGGAACAAGACCTGTTAGCGTCAAAGCAGAATACAGGTCTTTTGAAAGAAGGAGGTGTTCCAAAAGGTTTATTAAAAACAGACCAGGTATTAACAGAGACGGAAGCCGAGATTCTTGCAAGAACCTGGGATTCCAAATATGGCCACGGAATGAAAAACCGTGTTGCGGTGTTGGGTAAAGGAACAGAATATCAGCCGCTGACTTTCAGCCCTGATGTTCTGAAGCTTTACGATATGAAAAAATGGAACTTGTATACTTTGCTTGCTAAATACGGAATACCACCCCGCGTTGCAAATATACAGGATTCAAAAAGTTCTTTGAGCGGTACAGACACTGACAGCCAGCACCGTGCATTCTGGAACTTTACTTTGATTCCGCTTCTAAGAAACTTTGAACAGATTCTGGAAGTGCAGTTTTTCAGAAGATTTAATTTACCTTACGAAGGTATTTTTAATCTTAATTCAATACCGGAATTGCAAGAGAGCGAGGATGCTCAAAGCAATAGAGACATTGCGGAGATAAACGCAGGTCTTAAAACCATAAACGATGTTTTGAGAGCAAGAGGCGAAAAGGAAAAACCGTGGGGGGATATCTGGTTTAGACCTTCCACTCTAATACCTGTGAATGAATCTTCCAGTGAAAAAGTATAAAAGAGAGTGAAAAAACTATGACAAAAGTGATTATTTCGACATGTGATGAAGTCACAAAGGAGATTATTAGACATTGTGTTCGTGCAGCGAACCCTGCGCTGCAGATTGTTGATGGTTCGAGTGATAAAGACATTCTTTATCATTTGAAGAGCGCTGAGGATGACATTGTGTTTTTTGATAAATACTTTCTCAGTTATGTATTGAAGTTCAAAATTAAAGCTTTGCGGATTTATAACCAGAAGCTCCGTATTTTCTTCTGTGAACATAAAGTTATCTGTTCACAATTCTTTGGACTTCGTCTTTATGACCTTAAGGTTGATGGCTTTATAAGCAACATTGAAAACTACAATGAGTTTATAAAGATTATGCGTAACATCCTGTGTGGAAAAACATACTTCCCTGAAGATGTTTTAAATGCGTTGGATAGTAATGAGCATCTTAGAAACCGCAAGTATTGTTCTGAAATTACCGAGCTTGAACTTGCGATTGGAATGTATCTTGGTGAAGGAAAAGCTCCAAAAGAAATCGGCGGTTTGCTTGATATGCCTGTTGATACTCTAAGAACACATATAAACCGTTTGAAAAACAAAATCGGTTGTGAATCTATGAATGATTTCGCTGTCCTAAACAGACAGCTTGAGAAAATAAATTATAGGAGCTGGAATTGTTAGTAAAAATTGATGGCGTTGAAAACAAACAGTTTTCAAAAAACAGAAATTTGTTTTTGTCTTTCTTAAAGGACAATACACATTCAGGAAAAGTTTCGGCTCAGGTCGAAGTATTCAAATCTGTGGATGTTGAAAAAGAAAACTTCCATTGGGTTATGTCTACATTTGATACAGACCGTGATTTTGAAAAAGTAGATCAGAGCGGCTGGGATCTGAAAAACTATCTTATGAATCCTGTGGTCCTCTGGAGCCATGACTACACCATTCCGGCAATCGGCATTGCAAAAAATGTCAAAGCTGAAAATCAGCTCGAAGGCGATATTGTCTTTAACGATAAGGACTTTGACGAATTTGGATGGAGCATTGGCCAGAGAGTAAAAGCCGGAGTTCTTCGCTGCGGTTCTGTTGGTTTTCGTGTTGATGAACTTGAGTTTTTGGAAGCTCATGACCGCGACTGCGACTGTATCTTCCGTAAACAGGAGCTTTTGGAATTTTCTATCTGTTGTGTTCCGGCAAATCCTTTTGCAATGAATGTACCGACTAAAAGACTTGAAATTGAAAGAGTTATCCAAAATGAAGAATGTTCATTTTACGATAAATTACGGATGGGCTTGGCACGAGCTTAGAAGTGCATAAAAAAGAGGAAGCACTGCTGGAACAGTTCTTCCTCAAATCATCGGTAACGCAAAACGGAGGTTAGACGATGAATGAAGTTATTTTAGCCCTTCACAAAAGATTGGACAATATGAAAGCCAACCTTCCTAGTGAAGCTGCAACTGTTGAGCAAATCAACAAATATTTCCTGGAACAGCAGGAAATCACAGAACAGATGTTGAAGATTCTTGGAGATACTGAGGATGCAACAACTTCTGAAATTATGGGTTGTAAGGATGCAATCAAGAATTTCCGTGAAGCAATGAAACAGGCTGACACAAAAATGGAGCAGCTTTCTTTGCGTGATGTGGAATACAATCTTGGTAAAGCTTTGTGCGCCGCCTGGAACAAAGACCATGAAACTTTGGGCAAGCTGAAATTCTGTCCGAACATCAGAGCTGAAAAATGGAACAATCCAAAAGACTTTTCTTGGGAAACTGGAAAAGGTTTTGTTCCATCCAAAGCCGTCCTCGGCGAACCAATTGGCAATCTTGCCAATAATGACCAGTTCCTTATCAATCCGATTTACGAAGAGACAATCATGCAGGAAGCAGAAAAGCAGTCTGTAATGATGAATCTCGTAACCCACAGACCAATGAACGGTCCTTCAATTTTTATTCCAGAGCGTGACCGTGGTGGAATCGAACTTAAATGGCTGACTTCTTACGGTCAGAAAATCGATGCTACAAAATCAAACATGCCAACACGTACAGAGCTCAAAGCTTATACCTTGGCCGGATATGTTCCATTCTTCGACGAGTTTGGCGAAGATGTTTTTGTAGACCTTGGAAAGATGTTCCTGGAAGACTTCACTGAAGCTTACGGACAGGAATTTGACCGCCAGTGTCTTACCGCTGATGATGACCCATTCACAGGTGCTATGAATATTGATAATGCAGAAGTATCAAGAATCCAGAGCACAGATGAATCAAAACTTTCTTACCTCGACTTCAGAGCTGCAGAGCTCAAAGTTGAGCCGGAAGAAAGAAAGTATTGCAAATGGTTCTTGAACGAAACAGTTCTCAACCACATTGCAAACATTCAGGACGACAATGGAAATCCAATCTGGAGAAAGCCAGGTGATTCAATGCCAGGACGCATTGACGGTTATGACGTTGTAGAAAGCCGTCTCCTTCCACAGCTTGCAGACCTCGAAGCTGATAGCGCAATTGCCATCTTTATGAATCCAAAAAGAATCATACACGGCAACCGCAAAGGAATTGAAATCAAGCGTTTCGATGAAACAACAGAATCACTTGAATATGGTGAACTCTTTATGCGTTTCAGAAAGCGTGACGGCTTCCTGGTAACCCGACCGAAGAAAAATATGGTTCTTCTCAAGACTGCCACTGCTTAATGCACAGGGCTTGAGACAGAAACCTAGACTACCAAAAGCAAATATATATTTGCCTTTGGAAAGCGGGGGCGAAATCCAAATAACCGAAGTGAAGGCAAATGCAAGGCTGCGCAGCACCCGAAGGGCTTGGCCTTGTATTTGACTGAACGTAGGTTATAATTGCCTTAGCCCCGCTTTTTAATGCGAGGACGAATGAATCCATTTACCTTTGAAGAACTGCAGAAAATATTAGAGCTTAAAGCGACAGAGCTTGCGACTGACGAACTTATCTTTAATGCAACTCTTACACTTGTTGAAAACATACTCGGCTATGAACTGAAAGACAAAAACTACAACGAGCTGCAAACAGTTTTAGACAGTAAAGTATTCACAAAACAATACAACATAACAGAGATGGTCAACATCATAGATATGAATACAAAACAGAAAGTGCCTAACTGTGTAATTAATAGAAGAACAATCTTCTTTATTTCACCAGAGTACGAAGGACACGTAGTTTTCTTAAATTATAATGCTGGCTTTACATCTGACACATTGCCGGCAGATTTGAAAGAAGCTTTAATCAAGATCTTCCTGATTAAGAAAAGCGACTTTTATAAAAAGATAAATTATGAAACCAGCGATTCTGAAATCACTATTCCAAAAGATATTCAGAATGTTTTGGATATATACAAAAGGAAAAGTTTATAAATGAAAAACTTTGAAGATGTATACAAGGAACTGGAAGAAATGCTTATTGAGCAGCTTCCAGTTTATATTCAGAAAATCAATGAGGAGAAAAACGACGGAATTATATTAAAGGAATTTTACAATTCAAAATTAAACGAAGACTGTAAAAGACTTCCTTCTTTCAGCTTGAAAATGGATGAAGCAGAATATGACGAGAAGGACAGAATTATTGGGAATACAGTTTTTGCGGTGGGAATAGAAATCAATCTTGAAAAGGATAACGAAAATAAAAATATTGAACTTTGGCGTTATGAGCGAGCCATTGAAAGATTGATTAATGAATATGAGGGAAAGAACTGGATTTATCTTAAAGTAACAGGCGTAAAGAAAAACACAATCAGCCTGAGAATTACTTGTGAGGAATGAATATGAGAAACTATGATAAACAGCTTGCTAAATATGCAAGACAGCTTGAAAACCCTAAATACTATGACAAAATCTTAAAGATTCTTGATAAAGCAGAACGAATTAACTATCAATGGAAAATGTTTAATTATTATGACTTGGAACGAATAACAGGCGAAATACTTGCTTATAGTGAAGCCATTACAACAGACGCGGAACATAAACGAATGGTTAAACACTGCAATTCAAACTGGTTTCTTATTAGTGACAAAAACTACATACTTTGGGAAAGCGAGAGCTTCTTTATTGCTCTTTCTACATACATTAGAGCATACATGATTTTATGGTATGCCAGAATTAAGCAACTGTTTTTTACTGACAGGCTTATTACCACAGATAATGTGAATAATGAAATCTACCTTGTTAAAGGTGCTATTAATGCGGCAAAGGTGCTTGGCTGTGACTTCTGGGATATAAATGAATATAGAATTTAAGATGAATTTTTATCCAATCCATGATATAATAATTAATTAAAATTAAAAATTGGGTGGGAAAATGCCTACATTAGATTGGATTGGAAAAAAGAAAGTTGTTAATCACCATTTGGAAGTACCTTTTAAAGTACTAAAAAAATCTTATACATTTTCAGCTGATGGAAAAGCTAAAGACTCTGAAAATAAAATTATACATGGAGATAATTTAGAAGCATTAAAATCTCTTTTACCAGAATATGAAGGCAAGATTGATTGTATTTACATAGATCCTCCTTATAATACAGGAAACGAAGGATGGATTTACAACGACAATGTAAATGACCCTCGCATAAAAAAATGGCTTGGTGAAGTTGTTGGTAAAGAAAGTGAAGATTTTACACGACACGACAAATGGCTATGCATGATGTATCCAAGATTAAAACTATTGCATAAACTTTTGAGTGAAAAAGGTGCCATCTTTATAAGTATAGACGATAATGAACAGTCTAACTTAAAACTAATTTGTGATGAAATTTTCGGATATAATAATTATCAAGGAACAATTGTACGTGCAACTGGACAAACAACAGGTCAAGACAGTTCTGGACTTGGTTCCTCTTTTGATTATATTTTTGTTTATTCTAAATCTGTGGAGTTTGATTTTAAGGGTATACCTTTAACTCCACATGATTTAAAGCGATTTGAAAATCAAGATGAAAAAGGTTTTTTTGCATATGACCAATTACGAAAAACAGGCTCTCATGATAGAAGAGAAGATCGACCAAATTTATATTATGCTATAAAAGACCCTGATGGAAATGATTTATATCCTACAGGACCAACAGGCTATGATAGTACATGGCGTTTTGAAAAAAAATCATATTTAAAAGCAGTTGAAGAAAATTTAATTTACTGGAAGAAAACAAAAAAGGATGGAAAAGAAGTTTGGTGGCCTTATGTAAAATATTATGCCGAAGGAAGAACAAAAAGACCATCACCTTTATGGACTGATTTGGAAGGAAACAAAAAAGCTTCTAGAGATGTTAGAGAAATACTTGGTGATTCAGTTAAATTTGATTTTCCAAAGCCAATCGAACTTATTGAAAGAATCCTTCAAATATCTACAAACAAAGATTCTATTATTCTCGACTCATTTGCAGGCTCCGGTACAACAGCACATACAATTTTAAACATGAATAAAAAAGAAGGTAGTAATAGACACTTTATTTTAATAGAAATGATGGATTATGCAGAATCTATCACTTCAGAACGTGTAAAACGAGTTATAAAAGGTTATAACGAAAATGAAGGAACAGGTGGAGATTTTAATTATTATGAATTAGGAGAACCACTCTTAATTAATGGTCTGTTAAATGAAAAAGTAGATACTACAAATATTCGTGAATATGTGTGGTTTACTGAAACTCATACAAAATTAAACACTGAAAAATCAAATGACAATGAATATTATTTAGGAAAACATAATGAAGCTGGATATTGGTTTTTCTATAAGAAAAATGAAGAAACTTGTTTAAATTATGATTTTCTTAGCACAATGAAAACTAAAGCAGATCAATACATTATCTATGCAGATGTTTGTAGATTACCAGAAAATTTCTTAAAAGAACACAATATAGTTTTTAAGAAAATACCACGCGAAATACAAAAATTTTAAGGTGCTATTATGGAATTAAAATCATACCAGGCATTAGTATTAAATGACTTATCTCACTTCATGGATATTTTACAGGAAAAGAGAAATATTTCAGATAGTTATTCCTATTTTTGGGAAAACCATGAAAGAACACCATTAGAGCCAAAATTAGGGGAAACTATAGAACCTTATGATAATTCAATAAAAAGTTGCCCTCATGTATGTATGAAAGTACCTACAGCAGGTGGAAAAACTTTTATAGCATGTTCTTCATTGAAAGTAATATTTGACCATTTTGGAAAAGAAAAAAAACGTGCAGTAGTATGGCTTGTACCATCGGATGCAATTCTTCAACAAACACTAAACAACTTAAAAAACACTGAACACCCCTACAGACAGAAAATTGATATTGATTTCTCTGGCAAAGTTGAAGTTTACAATAAACAAGAATTACTTAATGGAGCTGGTATATCTGTAGAATCTTTTAACCAAAATTTAAGTATTTTTGTTATGAGTTACGACAGTTTTAGAACCAGTAATAAAGATGGTCGTAAAGTTTATGAAGATAACGGATATTTACAAAAATTATCTCCAATGATTAATGAATATTCATTGGAAGACACTATTTCTGTAATGAAAATTCTTCAGTCCTTAAATCCTGTTGTTATTGTGGATGAAAGTCATAATGCAAAGTCTGATTTGTCTATACAAATGCTTAATGACCTTAATGCATCTTTTGTCTTGGATTTAACGGCAACACCAAGAAAAAACAGTAATATTATTTCATTTGTACCAGCAATTGAATTAAAAAAGGCAAATATGATTAAATTGCCTGTAATTGTTTCTAATCAACCTGATAAACATAGTGTAATAAATACAGCTCTTTATTTACAAAAACAATTAGAGCAAAAAGCACAGTCTGCTTATAATGCTGGTACAGATTCTTATATACGACCTATTGTTTTATTCCAGGCACAACCTAAGAAAGGTGAAGAAAACACTACTTATGATAAAATTAAACAAATTCTTATTAAAAAAGGAATACCAGAAGAAGAAATAAAAATTAAAACCTCTGATAAAAATGAACTAAATGGAATAAATCTTTCTGATAGTGATTGTAAGGTAAAATATATAATTACAGTAAATGCATTAAAAGAAGGATGGGATTGTCCTTTTGCTTACATTCTTGCAAGTCTTGCTGATAGAAGTTCAACTGTAGATGTAGAACAAATTTTAGGTAGAGTTCTACGTTTACCATATACAAGAAGACATTCTGTATCAGAACTAAACTTAAGTTATGTTTTAACTTCATCAAATAACTTTCTACTTACAATGAATCAAATTGTAAAAGGTTTAAATGCTGCTGGATTTACTGACAAAGATTATCGTGTAGCCAATCCAATTGAAATACAAGAACCAAGTACAGAAACATCACAAATAAAACCTGTACAACCAACTTTTGATTCAATAGATAAACGTGATGATTTAGACTTTATTGTTCAAGAAACAGAATCTAATTCCGCACAACAGCAAAACGAATCTAAATCTGAACCTTTATCTGAAATTAAGGATGATGTTATTAACATCATGCAAAGAGCAAGTGAAGAAGAACAGAAGTTTACTCAGGAAGCAAACTTGCTTACCGAACATGAAAAAGAAGGATATGTATTTATTCCTAATGAAATGGAGTCTCAAATTATGAAAGGAAAAATCAACGATGCATTCCTTGAATCTGCAAAAGAATTAGTACTACCACAATTCTGTACTAAAGAAAATGTTGGTGACCTATTTGGTGGTGAAGAGAAAATTGTTATCTTTGATAAAAATACTTTGCTTGAAAATTTCAAATTAAGTAAATGTGATACAAATATTGAGTTCAATTTAAGTGAAACAAATATTTATAAAGTAGATTTAAGTGAAACTAATAAAGACAACACTCCTTCATTTTCCCAAGTTGATGGAAGACAGAGGGATTATTTATTAAAGTTACTTTCTGATCCAAAGCAAAGGCCAGCAATGAAGGAAGCATTTGCAAGTACTTTATTTGATAATATTGGAAATATGTATCCTATAGCAGATGCTGAAATAAAAAAGTACATTGATAAAATAATTGAAGATTTTACAGATGCACAATTTACAGATATTGCTTCAAATGACTATTCATATTCAATGGCAATAAAGAAAAAAATAAATAAGTTATCTAAAGAATATGCAAAAAACTCATTCAAACATGACCTTGCCGCAAATAAAATATTAACTGAAAGTGACTGGAAATTGCCACTTGAAAAACCAATATCTAAAGTTTGTCCTGCAATTACGAAATCTCTTTATGATAAAGAAGAAGCAATAAATGGGTTTGAGCTTGATGTAATAAATTCTGTTGCCAATATGGACAATATTGAATGGTGGACACGAAACCGTGAAAAGAAAGATTTCTATATAAATGGATTTATTAACCATTATCCAGATTTCATTATAAAATCAAAAAAAGGAAATATAATTCTTCTTGAAACAAAAGGTGACCATTTGGATGCAGCAGACAAAATTGAACTTGGTAGACTATGGGAATCTAAAGTTGGAAGTAAATATAAATATTTTCTTGTATATGATGTAAGAACTGTCGAAGGAACTTTTACTAAAGACGAGTTCTTAAGCATTATTAAAGAATTATAATTCATTATGGTATAGTGATTACAATGGATTTGAATAAACTATAAGTAATATGGACAGAAACGAATACCTGGAAGTAAGGAAAGAATATAATAATCAAGAATCTCAACAAACAAATAATCTTGATAAATATTTATTAACAATATCTACTGGTTCTTTTGGTTTGTCATTTTTGTTTATTGAAAAAATTACAAAGGGTGTAATATTACATCCAAAAATTCTTATTTATTCTTGGATTATGTTTGTATGTTCTATTATTTCAAGTTTACTTTCGTTTGTATTTAGTAGAGATGCTCATTCAAAAGCAATAAAAGAATATGACAAACAATATCAAAATCCAGATTATTCTTTTAAGACACCAATTCAAGATTTATTTACAAGAATTTTCAATTGGTATGCTTTTGGATTTTTGATTATAGGATTTGCTTCATTTATTTTATTTGCATATAAAAATTTAATGGGAGAATAAACTAATGTCTGAAATTGAAAGAAGAGGTAAAACTGTTACTCCACCACCTAAACCTGCACAAAAGCCGAGCCCACAGGGAGGAAAAACTGTAACTCCACCTCCAAAGCCAGCACCACAACCAAGAAGAAAATAGTTGAAATTAGTCTGCAAACTCTTCTAAGTTATCAGCAGTATAAACGGTTTTCGAAACTCCATTAACCATTGTTGGAGATACGAAAACTGTTTTGCCTTTCATTCTTGTATAAAAGTCTGATGTAAGTCTTTTGAAATATCCGCGTCTAAAATGTGGACGTACAGATTTATCTCCTGTTGATTCCAGGACTTTTTCAGCAATTGTAATTTTTTTACAGTAATCATTTTTGATTTCATCTGGAGTGCCATCAACAACGCAACCAGGAAATGTATCCATATAAATGATGGTATTTATTGCAAGTCTCAGATACTATAAAATTCTTTCAGAATCCGGAGTTTTCTTTTTACATAATTCATCATAATGGCTTAAAGTAATATAACTTGTATCATTGCCTACAGCAAAGCAGAACAGCAAATCTTTTGTATTATAATCATAAGTAAAGCTAAACGCATAACCTTTATATTTATTTTCATAAGGAATATGGATGCCAAAACAGTAATTTGAAATCTTACTATTTTCATCAGGAACATGTCCTAGTACAGAGATTTGACCGCCTTTATCTGGTTCCCCATTTTCAATTATGTAACTTGTTAATCCTTGAAAATCTTTAATAGGCATATCCATTAAGAAATCTCTCAATGAACTATCAACAAAGAAAAGATGAAGAAATTTTTTTATTGAATCTGCATAGAACATATCAAAAGTAAAGATATGTGCCTGAACAAAATTTTGTAACAAAGGATTGCTCATTTCTGAGTACATCCATTGATGAACAAATTCTTTAGGAGTTAAATCCTTTTGTTTTTTTCGAGCTTCTTCATATTTATCCCAAACTGTAGCGAGAGGTTGGCTCCATCTTTCTTTTTTCATATGACTATATAAAATCCTTTATTGCTTTATTAAGATTTATTGTTGCAACATTTATCCATTGGCTTAAAAGTACATTTTCTTTTTTATTCTTAAACGGAATGTATTTGAATAACTCCTTAAACTCTTTAATCATTATATCAGTAATTGCATATAAGAACCCGATTATATCTTTGAATGGCGGTCTAACTGTTAATGAAAAAGATGTTGCATGAGTGAATTTACAAGCTAATTTGTAATAGTAATTAAAAACTGAACCAAGATTGGATTCTTCAAACATAATCTTTAATTTATTGTTTTCTTTGTTTAAAGGTATAGCCCAGCCATAATCATTTTTGAACTCTTTTCCATATTTATCATTTAAAGCATTAATTGCTTCTATTAGTTCTTGAGTAGGTTCTTGTTTATTAAGTTTTAAGTGTTCAATTTGTAAAAGGTAATAATCCATATTTGCATGGTCTAAGAAAGCAGGCTTTAGATCAGAATGATTTTGTAAGTAAGCAAAGACTATATAGTTTTCATAAAATGTACGGTAAACAGAAATAACGCTATTCTGGTTATTATCAAGAAGCAATGAATTAATACCTGTAAGAAGTTCTAACGAATATTCCAGAAATATGTGAACAAAAGCAATCTCAATATTTTCTTTGTTTCTTTTAATATATTTTTCCTGAATATAAAAATACACTTGCCGGATTAGTTCTACATATAGCACAAAAGCTTGAACAGGTGGATTAATCAAGTTACAAAACTGATTCATCTGATAACCTTGTAGAATATTAGTCATTGTCTGTGGAAGCATTAAAGGAAATGATTCATCAATATATTTTTTTGTATATTCTCTAAGCTCTTCTAACTTCTCATCAAAATTGCCATTAATATCACATCCTCTAATAAGGCGTTCAATTACTTCCATGTATTTTTTTGAATTTATTTTTTCTTGCTTATTGAAATCAAGGTTTGTGAGGTCAGGTAAATTTCCATTTGAATAATCAACTTTGAAATGTTTATCTGCAATTTTTGCAATGTCATTCCATATATCCGGCGTTGTAAGCATATTGTTGATTATATCACGAATTTTGCCTTTTTAGTGCGGAAAAGTCTAGAAAACATATACCTTCCCGCACTGTACTTTGATGTTACTCTTGAATCATGAAGATTCAAGGTAGAGATTGCACACTGACGGTGGCAAAAGACGGTGATTTTATTCCATTACCATACAGCGAGGAAACTGTAAGAACTGCGTCCAAAGGCTATTCTTTGCCTTGCGTAATTGGTGGAAGGAACAGGGAAAAAAGAATTGAAACTAAGAAAGAGATTACAGGCTGCTTTGTAACACGCCTTGAGGCTCTGAATGTTTCGGCTCTGTTCCTTTTACTTTTCTACAATGACCAGGCTTTTGATATTTACACTGACAGAGTTTTTGAAAAGAAAGCTTACAAAAACGTACTCGTAAGAAGCTTTGAACTCCGGGCAACAAACGGCGATGCCTTTAAGTTCCGCTTTGATTTGAGAGGCTCGGAAGATTCTTATGAAGACAGCTGGCCTGGAAATATGCCGGCCCTCTCCTGGGAGCGTGGCCGCACTTATCATTATAACGGACACAACGTTACTGCTGATTTAAAAGTGTTGCCGCTGATTTATAAGTTTGAGCTTACAGGCGAATATACAAACGATTCGAAATATCAGATTACTTTGTACTTTCCTATGAGTACAGAGTTTTATCCTTCAAATAAAAAAATTGACAGACTCACAATACCGCTTGATGTAAATGACGGCGTAAGCCTTGAGCTTTATGACTTAGAGCCTCTTGATGATTTATGCGACATCAACTGCGCTGATACAGTCTTATGCTTCCAGAAGTTCAACGTGACTTCGATTATGGTTTTGAATATCCGTAATGAAAAAGAAAAGCTGGAGGTGGTTCTGTGAGATTCTACGAGCTGCCACCGGCAATTTCTTCTGTTCTTGAAGATACAGGTATAACACCTTTTGCACGTGTATGCTTTTTGAAAGCTGACGGAACGGAAGTTTATGTAAAAGATTCTGACATTCTTTCCTGCGTGATTACCTCTTATAAAAGCTCTGAAGGTGGAATAATCAACGGTGGCGAAATCATTCTTGATAACTCTAAAGGCTTATATTCAATTGAGGCTGACAGTGAATACACAACAGACTTGAATGTATTAATCTGGTATGCATTCGGCAATTCTGAAAACTGCTATCTGCGTTTTAATTTGTTTGTAGATAAGAACGGCTTTCAGGTACAGGAAACAGGCTTTAATGAAAAGATTACGACAATCAAGCTTGTGGACCTCTCTGTAAAAATGGATAACGCAAGCTTACAGAAAAACTGGACTGACAGCGAGGTGGCAGTTCATAAGGTTGTATGTGATAAAACCCAGCCTGAAAAATCAATTGTTCATATCATTGCAAAAAGAGCCGGCATAGAAGCTCGTGACATAAATTGCGGAGAGCTTCCTTTTAATATTGCTTATGTTGTAATTGAAAATACTGCATGGAAAGAATTGTGTGCTCTGGCTCGTGCTTACAATGCCTGTGTGGAATGCGGTAAAGACCAGACTCTGAGCTTTATTGAAAGTCCATACGATTTGGAAAACGAGTTCAGTGAAGATTCCGGATTCTTTTTGAATGAGAAAAATATTACTCACTACAGATTCTTTAATAACAATGAAAGTTACGCAAATAACATCCGTCTCAAATATACACGATATGTTGAGACTGGAAGACAGGAGCTCTGGACTTATACTGACGCTCCTGTGTGGTATGACGAGAACATGAATTCTTATTATCCGTTTACCGGAGATACAAGGGAAATCATAAAAGATAACGATTATCAGGCAATCTACACTGCAAAGAATAATGAAGGAAAAAGCCGCAATGTAGTTTATGCAGAAGAAGTTACGACTGCAGAAGAGTTCCTGCGCGATATGATTGTAGATGGCGAGAATGGATTTTCTATTGTTCAGTACGACACTACGACTTATCGCGACAGGGCAGTTATCCAGCTGGACAGAAATGAAAATCTGATTGGACTTTATAAAGCCTCTATCTACGGTAAAGCAATTATCAGTGAAACAAACTTCTGTGTATTTGTAAAAGATGAAAATGAAATTGCTGAACACGGACAGATTTCTAAAAACGTTACTTCTAAATATTTGAGTGATGACGAGTTTGACGGACTTCCTTTTTATGAAAGAAGAGCACGAGATTATCTTGCAGAAAGTAAGAAGGACACTAAGGGCTATTACGTTACAACCTTTCTTCCTTTGATTCATGCCAGGGTGGATGCCTGTATGGATATGCGATTAAAGGAAAATGGAAATATTAAAAAAGTAAGAATTGAGCAGCTGACATTCCGCTATAAAAAAGATGAAGCGTTCAGCTCTGAGTTCTTTGTAAAAACTGTTTAGGGGGTGTGGGAAATAGAAAACATTGAATTATTGGTTAAGTCTATGAACGGCTTACAGATTGAGCTTTCTGGATTCAGATCTGAAATGAAAGAATTTAAGAAAGCTGTTGAAAAAAGGATGGATTGTCTTGATACGAGAAGTACGGCGTGTCAGTACAATCCGAATGTGTGTGCGACTGCTAGACGGCTTGAGGAACACATAAAGGCAGACAACGGAAAAGCCGGAAGAAACATGGCTGTAATTGCCTGTGTGATTTCCTGCTTTAATGTGGCGGTTACAGTAATAACACTTGTGGTTCGGGGGATGTGATGGATAACCATAATTTAAGAATGAGATTGATGCTTGAAGCTGAAAAAGAAATTGTTGAAGGACTGACAGAAACTGAACGCTACAGATATTTCTTAGGACGTATGCAGTTTTTGAAATATGAAAGCGGAAAAGAAAATCTGACAAGTTCGGACTGTTCGGGTTCTGTTTGTCTTGCTTTACTTTTGGCTACAGGCTGTGCAATTCGTGTTACGGCAGACAGCCTTTACCGTAAGTATTTTACAAAAAAGAATCCGGACAAGAACGATATTCAGGCAGCTTTCTTTATAACCCTTTATGACAGAAAACTTGGAAACAGAGTTTATAAGGAAAATGAAGTTTGTCATGTAGCCGGAGTCTGCGGAAAGGATGTTGTGCTTAACTGCGTGGAGCCTTATTCAGAATTGAGAAGTCTTTCTGATATGAAGCCTTATTACCAGGCAAACGATTACAGAATTGTTGTTAGAGGATTGGACCGTGAGGCATTGCAGAAAGCAAGTGATGACAACGTGGATTTGTTTGGAGCTGATTATCAGTTTGAACAGATTAGAGAAGCAATTGACGGAGTACGCGGATGATTAGTTTTAGATTTCAAAGATTAATTGAAAAGCTTCTTAGCGTGAAGTTTGTAATCTTTATTGTTGCGACTGTACTTCTTTGCTGTGGAGTTCTTGGCGGAGCTGAATGGCTGACTGTGGCTCTTACTGTAATTGCAGGAAGAGAGATTCAGAAGTTTAAGGATTTCAAAATTCCAAGGAAGGTATCTGATGAAGAAGCTTTGGAAAGTGATTAAGAAAGTTTTTATATGGTTGGGTGCGATTCTTTCTGCAGTGTTCTTTGTGCTGTTCATTGGAGATAAGAAACGCTACGAGGAAAAAGAAGTCATTGATGACAGCGAGGAGATAAATGCAAAAGCTGCTAAAAAACGTGAAGAAGCGATTGAGCGTATTTCTAATTCTGATGCTCGTACTTTGTGCGAATCTTACGGCTCAGTCTGCGACACCATTGCCGACGGAAAAGAAAGATTCAGAAAACGCTGCAAGCGAGCTGACAATTGAGGAAGTTATGGAAATTGCAGAAGAAGAAATTGAACGTACTGCTCAAGAGGCAGTTAAGGCTGCTCTACTGGAAGTTGGTGGCGAGCTTGCTTTTGAAAAAGAGAGAGCT
>OCTW011401461.1_pt1 | contig 24547 bp, 32 predicted proteins | sample 1539671 | NCBI WGS metagenome assembly OCTW01 (sample SAMN02144230, study PRJEB22623) | gut metagenome | biome: sheep rumen | host: Ovis aries | place: New Zealand | reverse complement strand
TACGCTTGGCTATGCCTAACGTAGTTCGCAGCAAGATTTTCACAGAATTCGCTATGGAAACTGCTCGTGACTCTATCAAATACATTAAGCCAGTTTACAGCAAGACACAGTATGGTAAGACACTTGAAGACCGTACAGACTTCGCTCGTATTTACGAAGATGTTGAAGGTTCTTACAACGACATCAACGACGACAACGCACGTCGCGCAATTTACGAAACAACTGCTGACCGTATCAACCAGGAGCTTGCTACTGTTGAAGGCAAAGACGGTGTATTTACATTCAAGTGTACAGCAGACGACCTCGCAAAAAAGAACGCAATTTCTAAGTGGGGTGTAAATGGTGAAAACTACATCGATGGTTACGGTGTTGTTTATGGTACAGACGAAAAAGATGTAATCGCTGTTCAGGACAAGAGAACAAAGAACTGGTTCGTTGCTGGTGAATATGCTGACAAAGTAACAGTTACTTCTAATGGTCCAGAAATCAAAGTAGAAAAGAAAGATGGTGCAACATTCGACCTTGCTGGTGTTCACGCTTATGCACGTTTCGATTCAGAAGGTGACTTCATGGGTGACTACCTTGGTGAAGTTGAAATCCGTATGTCTGACTATGAATTCAAGCCACGCCCAACAACAATCGGTGTAACTTGGTCACAGCTTTCAGAGCTTACTTTGGACGCTTCATTCGGTGTATCTGCTGAGGAATACTTGGTAACATACGCTGCGGCTGCTATCAAACAGGAACTTGACTACCGTGCAATTCGTCTTGCTTATATGACAGCTAAGACAAACCCTGCTGCTTACCACGTAGTATTTGATGCTGCTTATAACACAACAGATACTGGCGATAACGCACGTGGAACTAAGGAAGGATACCGCGACAACGCTCAGACATTCCTTTCTGCAGTAGCTACTGTTGGTGATATTATGTACAATGATATCAAACGTGGTGGTGTTTCACGCCTTGTATGTGGTCCATCTGCTGGTACATACATTCGCTTGAATAACCTCTTCTCTAACAAGGGTGCAATGCCTGCAGAAGGTGCTCACCAGTTCGGTGAATTGGATGGTATCCCAACATTCAAAGTACCTGATGAAGTAATTCCTACAGACGAGATTCTTACAGTTTGGAAGAACCCTTCAAACGAAGCTGATATTTCTATCGCTTTCGGTACATTCGTACCATTCTTCTCAACTGGTGTAATTCAGCGTAAGAACTTCTACAAAGAAGCTGGTTTGGCAACATACGGTGACTGGGCAATCCTTAACCGCCGCTACCTTGCTACAATCAAGATTGATAACCTTAAAGATTCAACAAAATAAGTTGTAACCAGAAAGGTTAACTTGTAGATAAGATAAAGCCCCAGAGCTTCGGTTCTGGGGCTTAATTATTTTAAAAATAGCTTAATTACTTTCAGGAAAAATCTTAAATCGCTCGACGTTTTTTCGGAAAAAAGGCGTTTAGCTCAGTGATTTTCTGGAATTTACTCAATTCGCTCTTTAACTAATTGATATAGTTGATTTTAGCTAAGGAGTATTTTAATGGCAACAGATAAAAATGGCGTGACTTTCCATAGTAATGAAAAACCAAAGTCCGCAATCTTAAATTCTTCTTTTATCCAGAGATTAAATAGCTTATTTGGTTTTAGAACCGGTAAAAACGATAGTAAAGATGCAACAGAGTTTGAAAAGAAATATGGTATAAAACTAGTCCGGGTAGATTTGAACAATGACGCTTATCGTGTTCGTAATGCTGCTATTGGTTCCGTATACCAATCACATGAATATTCAAAGGATTTGGAAAGATACTTTGAATCTTATCTTAATGAAACATCTACATCTTATAGTGACATTCAAGACCGTCAACGCCGTCTTAATGAGCTTACTTATGCATACTATAATGACTGTTTTATTTTCAAAGCTTGTCAGTTGTGTGCAGATGAAGCAACACAACAAGATGTTCAAGACCGTCTTATTTCGGTTGAATCACCAAACGCAGCTTTCTCAGAACGTGTATACCAGCTACTTAACATGTGGGGCGTAACACAGAATGCTATCCACAAAGCTTGTCTTGAAATCCAGTTATACGGGGAATCTTTCTGGGCACAAAAAGTAAGTCCTAATGGTATAGAAAGAATTATACCTTTATTCCCTAATCAGATTATGGAACGATTGGAGTTTTCTCCTTCGCATATGGCAAAGTATCTGGCAGAAAGAGATGGTTGGAATAGTGCAGACAGAAGTCGTGGAACCAAGATTGGTGAATTGGTAGATATGCTTTCTGGTCCAGATTCATTCGACGCTGCGGGTAACCTGGCAGATATGTTTGATACAAAGCTTTTCGGTTATGAACTGGAAGGTGGTATCGTAACTCCACCTTGGACTATCACACACTTTCGCTTGGACTGTGGTGAGTTCTTCCCATATGGTCGTCCACCACTACTTAACGCACTTGGTGCATTCAAAGCTTCACATTCTACACAAGCTTTACAGGGATTGGCACGTGCTATGTCTTTCCCTATTACAATGTATAAAGTAAAGAACACAGAAGGTATGCTACCAGCTACTGCTTTTGATGTAGTAAATACAGTTCGACAACAGTATGATAACTTGGGCGTTACGCCATCTACACAAGGCACAGAAGTATACACAGTAAATACCAAGATTTGGGTTCCAGACGGACTTGTAGACATTGATGTAAAGGAGTCTAAATCAGACTATGACTATATTGGCGACTTGGAAAACTACCAGAAGCAGGTTGCATTAGCTTGTGGTGTTCCAATTGGTTACATTGACCCAAATCATGAAGCTTGGGGTGAATCTGGTGTAGCACTTAAAGAACAACTTAAAGTATTTGCAAGACATATCTATAACATCCAGTCTGCATTCTTACAAGGACTAGGTGAGCTTATTCGTATGCACTTTGCTATAACCGGCGAGTTCGATTATAACACACCTTTCGTAATTTCTATGAGATTCCCAGCAGAAGAAGAAACCGATGCAAAGCGTTCTGCACAACAGTCTTCTTTGGAGCTTTCACAAGGTATTGTTGAACTTATTCAGACAGTACTTGGTTTGGAAGAAGGTGAACCACTTCCAGAAGATGTTGTAATTGATATTCTTTCCAAGTATTCATTTATGGACCCAACCGATATTGAAAAATGGTTGAAGCTTTCGTCATTCGCTAAGCAGGTTTCCGGCGAAGAAGAGGAAGAAGGTGATGATGAAGACGAAGAACTTGAAGAATCTAGAAAGACAAACTACAAAGCAAAGCAGTTGCTTCAAGAAACCAGACTTCGCCGACTTAGAGAAATCAAGGAAAGATATCGTGAATCTAAAAATGATATCTTTATGCAGTTCCTGGAATCACAACATATGTCTGATTTTGTATGGGAATCGAAGGTTGACCATTCTAAGAAGCATTACTTTAATGTTCCACCTATTCGTGAAAATGACCCTAACTTTGAATCATACAAAAAGATGTCTGGAACCAAGAAGCTCAAGAATAAGAAGGGCTATAATAAGCTTCAAGAAACTTTGTCTATGAACTCTGCTCTTAGAGTAAATAATCCTAAGAAAGTTGAAACAATTGATATTAAGAAAGCTATGGCAATGGCGGCAGCTAAATTCAAAGAGAATGAGGAAGACCATAATGTTATCACTTCTTACGGAGACAACGATTAAAGAACTGACACAAACTGGTGTGTCAAATATAACTTGGAATTATCTGGATAACCGAATGCGTTACGGTAATAGTGGCGTAACGGTTGAATCCAGTTTTTATAACGTTGGTGAAGGTTATTTTGAAGCTTGGTTCAAAGTAGATTCTACCGATGGCGATGATAAGTATGATGTAGTTTTCAGGTGGTATGATGTAGATAAGTATTTTACAGAAGACCCAAAGAAAGTAAGATATTCTGCCGTCGAGAAAATGCTTCGCAATGTTATTTATAAATGTAATGTTCGATTATATTCCAGTGACCCGTCTTTTTCTATGCAGGGTTGTTGGGAAGGTCTTGATGCAAATGACCTAAGTATTTTCAAGTTTCCAGGACCAAAAGGTACCGGAGTATGGAATTCACGGCATATGGCATCTGGAGGACTAACTAATAAGAACATTCACTTAACAAAGCATTTAGCCCAGATTGCAAGCAACATTGAAACATACATTCCAAAGCTTGCCCAGAAGCTGGATGTAGCGTTTGAGCAGGAGAACAACAATGAATAACCTTGAAGACTATTTCAAAGGACTTTTAATAGAAAACGAACAGGAAGAAGTAATTTCGCAAATCATAGATGAACACTTCCAGGAAGCTACAAAGGCAGAGGAAGTCGGTAATACAGATACATCATACATTGGTGTAAATACATACTTTGTGTCCGACCCATTCCCTTTCTTGGTTTTTGATAATACTTGTAATGGATTATCTGCTACAATGGTAAACTATTATAAGCAAGCATATGAAGACTATAATAACCATAAAAGTTCTTATCGTACATTAAAGATTTTGCCATCTTTTATTAAAGATACATTGCAGTGTACTGCATTTTCTAAAATGACACGTGCTTACGTTAATGCGGGTTATGCAGATAACGTTAAAGGTATTGATGTTATCAAGAGGTTTTATTCATTAAAATCAGATGAAGTTGGTGATGATTTTTATGGTAAAGTAGGTTCTTGGCATAAGTTAAAGGACTTGATTGAAAAGAACCCAGGAAATCGTCTTTTCACTCCGGAAGATATGGTTTCTGGTGCTAGGTACCGAAAATTGGACAGCTCTAATGTTGCTTATGCTCGTGGTATCTACATGGAATATGACTTAAAGGTTCTTCCGGTAATGACTCTTTTAAATTCAGAAGCAGAGAAGTTTAATACAGAAGAGGAAAACCTTGAATCAGAAAAGCCATCAACAGAGTATGAAAAGTACGCTGGTTTCTTAATTGCAGCTAGTGCAAAGAACAAGAATCTTATTACTGATGAAATGACTAAGATTAAGGACAACAGAAGCTTCACTTCAAAAGTATCTGGATTGAATAAACATTTTGATAAGGAAAACTACAAAAATACACGTTTAACCAGACAGTCTACTGATATTGATTACTGGAAAGATTCAGAGCTTGGAAAGGCAGTAGATTGGCTTAATAAAAATGCGAATGGTGATGACGAATCTTGGAAGAATACTGTTGACACATTAAGCCACGCATTTAACAGAACGAAGCTCGATAATGACCTGGAAAAGATTTATAACTTGGGTCATTTAGCCCCAGATGCATTGGGACTGGAACCAGACGATTCCAGATACGATGCACGTAAATACGAAGACCCAATGCGTCGTAAGATTAAAGGTGTTTCAGGGTACAATATTTACAAAAGCGACAAGAAGATTCAAGATTTACAGGATGAAATAGACGAACTTAAAAAGGAAATTTCAGTCGAATCTGATTCGAAGAAAATTGAAAAGCTTCAGAAGCAGATTGATGATGACTTGGAAGAAATCGAAATCATTTCGCAGAAGCTTGATAGTGAAGAGTCTAAGGGTACAAGAACCGAAGAGCTTTATAAGAAAAAGGTTAAAAACCTTAGCTCTGAGAATAACTTGAAGGACGTAAAGTTCTCTAAAGGTATTGCATTTGTAAAAGCACACCAAAGTGATTTGATAATTATGAACAAATATTTATCAAATCAATAATTTCCGGTATGTTTCTACTAATTAATACAAATACAATCGAGGGAAATGAACTTATGAAATGGTTGGCAGATAACTTTTTTAGTTTAATAGCTCTAGCAGGTTCCATCTTGGGTCTTATTATAGGATTTGTAAAGATGAACGACAGTATGAAATCTAAGCTTGAGGAGCATCAAAAGGAAATAAATGAACTTCGTGATGACCTTAATCGAGAAAAAGAGCAGAATAAACAGAATTATCTTAAACAAGATACCAAGCTGGAAGAAGCAATTGCAAACTTAACAAACCGGCTTGACAAGATTGATGAAATGAACAATTCCATCAATTCTTTGAAAACAGACATAGCAACATTAAAGAATGATATGTCTTATGTAAAGGAAGATTTGAAAGAATTAAAGTCCGACTTTAAGGAACATTCTTCTACAAAATAACAAAACGTGTGATAAAAAACAACCCAGACTTAGGTCTGGGTTTTTTAGTTACTTATTAGATTTGTTCTGCAAATCAATCTGGTGTTGCAGATAAACTTTCTTCTGGTGTTCTACTGCAGAAGGCTTTACGAAATACTGTCTTTTTCTGTATTCCTCAATAATTCCTTCTTTTTCAACTTCTTTCTTGAACTTGCGAATAGCTCTTTCAAGATTGTCGTTTTCAACCTGAACTGTAACCATTGTTCACCTCGTTTTAGATAAAATTAAAAGGCTTCGGAAAGCATTTTCAGTAAAATATTAATTGAAATGACATCACCTCTTTTTCTTTGAATTTTACCGGTTAACCAGCAAGAACCAAAAATGTTACTGAAGCCTCTTTATAGAATTAGTCTGTGTATTTGGATTCCAAAATTGTCTTCTAATTATTTGTATGACGTATTTTGAACTAGTAAGAAAAGGAAAAACTAAGCTACGTCGAAGTACGTGGCCAGCACAAGATTATATATCTTTAATAGAAACAGAATCCCGCAGTGAAAAACCTGGCGTTCAATACTGGGATAACTCTAAGTTCAAATGGGTTAGGGTTAAGCTTGATGTACATGAATTCACTGCAAAGGACTGGCAGGAGGCAGATTAATGAGTAAATTGTCGGATTGGGTAGAGCAGAATACTACTCTTACTCAAAAAAAGTTTGATGAGAATGACATTACAACAAACTTCAAAATCAAAAACATGTTTTTTGACCAGATAGATAATCTGGAGTTTTCTTTTAAGCGTATAGGAACTGTGAATGTGTTCGGCGAATCTGAATACTTGATTTCGGTAAGGCTTGACTTTCCTAGAAAGACCGAAGCTCCTTATTCATTCATCTTTAATCCATCAAAGTTAACATTGATTCCACAGTATACTTTGACACACCGTGTATACAGACCACAGACTGATGTAGAACGTGATGTTCTTACAAACCTTGGATTTTATCTGGAAGCAAATGAAAAGAACACAGATAAAGCTAATCCGGATAATCGCCGGGACCGTAGCAAGAACTTCTTTGAAAAATCCGGAAGAGTGGAGAATGATGTAATTGTATTCCAGTTATACGAGGAAGAACAAGGTGCAGACGGAATAATGGTACTAAAATGTCGTGATAGACTTGATGGAACAGAAAAAATTGTAGCTTATCAGTCAAATGAACCAGACTTTACTGTTACACAGGAATTCCGTCAGGTTCGTATTAATAGGCAGCATTTTAGTGATGACCATAGTAATCACCGTGGCTTTTCAGATAACCCTGATAATAGAGCTGGCACATACTTTTATGTATACAACTATCCGGCAGATACAGACCCATACGATTACATTTTAACTGCAAAGTACTAATAAAAAAAGAGCACCGTCCATTACGGACGGTGTTTTCATTATAATGTAATAAGGAGATAACCCATTAAAACAATCGAGTTGTAGGAACAACAAAGGACATCATCTAATACGTAATTTCCGGTGCTCGGTTTAATTAGTATTAGCTTATTATAAAAGCTATTTTTCAGGTAATTAAGGTTTGTTTCCACTAATTAATTAAGTGTTACGTGGGAGTAGTCCCTCTAGTCACTAAAAAATCTCGTGTGGCTTAAAATGCCAAATATATGGAGTAAAAGGAAGTATGTTACATTTAAGAGAAACACTTACAATGCCTAACAACTACTATACTGACATTACTGATTCTGCTTCAAGTTCTATTAAAGAATCTATGAATGCAAAAATCACAGAGTATAATGCATCTCGTGGTAAATCCAAGATGCTTGAAACTCTTTCAACACGTCAGGTTACAAAAGCTCTTCGTGAAGCAAAGATTGAAGACGCTATTGTACAGAAAGTAGTAAACAAGCTTAAGGAAGGTGGTGTAGATGTAAACAAGCAGCGTATCTATCGTGTGCCTGTTGCACGTATTAACCCTCCTGGAACTGTTAATGGCAATCACAGACGTTACCCAGCAAAGCTTTGGGAAAACGTAATGAACAATCAGGAAGATGCTTGGAAAGGTCTTTGTGGTCTTGCTGACCACCCAACAGATGACGCTGACCCAGGTAGCTTTAAGAACAGCAGTATTGTATGGCTTGGTATGGATATCGACAAGGAAAATAACTTGGTATACGGTATCGGTACATTCGTAGGACCATACGGACATTTGGCACAAGAAATCATTGACGCTGGTGGACGTGTAGGATTCAGTTCTTCTGGATTCGGTGAATTGGAAGCAGATGGTGAAACAGTTAATCCAGATACATATCAGATTGAACGTTTAGCAGATGTTGTACTTAACCCATCACAGTCAGTTTATGGTGTTATCAATAACGAAACAAACCTTGGTAACATCGAATATACAAAGAAAACGGTAGTTAATGAATCCGTTGAAACCCCAACAGAAAATAGAATTCAGGAGAATACTCATATGGACGCAGAAAACGGCGTAAAATCAGCTCTTCAGAAGGCAGAAGAAAAAGAGCTCAGAAGACTTGTAAACAAGTATCTTAAAGAAAACTTGGAAATCATCAACCCTTGCAAGCAGCTTGAAGACTTGCAGACAATTATGGGTTATATTAAGGAAGGTCAGCTTACAGACCTTGAAGCAGATGTAGAAACACGTCTTGCAGAAGCACAGAAAAAGATTGAAGAAGCAGTAGAACGTGATACAAATGCAAAGTTGCAGGAAACAAAAGTTACTGTAACAGAAGATGCACCACAGACAGAAATCACAGTTCAGTCTAATGGCGATACAGTTGTTAAAGTAGACGAAGAGCCAGTTGAAGAACCAGCTCCTTCTCCAGTTGCTGATGATGCAGTTGTTGCACCAGAAGAAATCCCAGAAACAACTACTGTTGATACAGAAGTTATCCCAGAAAACTCAGACGCAAACATTACAGTTGGCGACCCAGATGTTGATGCGACAATTGACACTGCTGCCGATGAAGCAGGTGAAGATGACTTGTTCGAAAGCAAACTTACTGCTGAACAGGCTAAAGCTATTCGTGAGCACGTTGAAGCTTTCTTGAATAAAGACCATAGTGCAGAGAATCCTCTTTCAGTAATTGAAGAGTCTAACGAAGTTCTTACTTTGGTAAAAGAAAGTGGACTTAAAGACCTTGAGGAAACAGTAGCAAGTCGTATTTCTGACCTTCAATCAAAATTGAATGAAGACATCGAAGAAGCACACAAGATGAAGATGGACCTTCAGGCTTCTTCTGTAAGTGAAGTAAATGAATCAGCTAAGTCTATTATGAAGTCTGGTAAACTTTTGGTTGAACAGGTTCAGGATTACAAAGAGCTTTGTGGTGCTATCATGAAACGCAATCAGCAGATTATGAATGAACACAATGCACTTAAAGCTAAACTTGAATTGGCAGAGGCTACAAACGAAAGCAACGACATCGCAAAGAACTCTACAATTGTAACACTTTCTGAACAAGTTAAGCAGCTCAAAGAAAACTTTGATGACCTTGATGAAAAAGCTGGTGCAAAAGTTCTTGAAATGCAGGAAGAACTTGCAAAAGTTAACAAAGAACTCGAAACATACAAAGAAGGAAATGCTAAGCTTGAAAAGGCTAACGGTATCCTTAAGACACAGTTGAAGGAAGCAGAAGATAAGCTTGACAAGGCAGCAGATGAAATCCTTGACTTGAAAGAGTCAGTAAAGGTTGCGGGCGAAAAGAAAGCTAAGTTGAACGAATCTATGGTTGCTGGTTCCGTAAATGTTGCAGAATACGCAGCAATGAAAGAAGAGAACGATGCTTTGAGAGCAGCACTTGCTACATTCAAAGAGAAAGAAGCTCAGCCTGCTAAACTTGATATGACACAACTTGATGAAGCAGCACAGCACGAAATCAGAATCCTTCGCCGTGAAGTTAACACATTGAAGGGTCGTCTTGGTGAAAGCGTAGAAAACTACGTTAAATCTATGGAAGGAAACGTTGTTTCTTACTACAACGACCTTGAAGCTCGCTATGGTGAAGCTATTAAACCTTACAAGAGTTCATTCTTGAAAGCACGTTCACTTCGTGAAGCTCAGAGAATGTTCATGGCAGTTGCACGTGAACTTGAATCACAGGGCCAGCTTGATGAAAGCGTAGAATACGTTCCAACAGAAGGAAAGACATCTGACTTCTATACTGGAAATGTAACAGAAAACCCAATTGATTCTGTTGCCGCTTCTATGGGATTGTACTAATAAATCACTTGTGCCCCTAATTAATGTATAGGGGCACAAAAGTTTAAAAAGAGGTTTAACGACGATGGAAAATAATTTCGATTTAGAATACTTGGAGAGTCTTTACGAATCACTTGATGTAAGTGATGGTGCAAAGAGTAGATTCTTTGAAGCATTCCTTAAAGAAGCCCAGGCAGAAGCTAACCCTAATGCTAAGAAAGCAGGACTTATTCATAAGTTCTTAGCTTGGCTTAACAAAGGTACACCAACCGTAGAAAGTTCTGCACAGACAATTCTGGGAGCACTTGCCGGAATGGAAAGAATTATTCAGACATCTCCATTAATTGCTAATGATGAAGCTCGTGGGCAGCGTGATATTCAGTACCTTGCAAAATACAAGGCACAGATAGAAAAAGCTACACAGGGAATCATTGATGCACAGGCAAAATACAAGGAAGCTCAAGATAGATTCTTCCAAAGTAACCCAAAAGTTCAGAATGCCCAGGCACAACTTGACCAGGCTGCCGAAGCAGAAGCACAAGAGCTTGAAGGATTCCAGAAACGCATCGAAGGTGCTAATGGTAATCCAGAAGAATTACAGAAGATAAAGACTGAACTGGAACAGAAGTTACAGGAAGTAAAAGCTCAATCTGGAAACGACGAAGACGCTGGTGGAGAATACGAAGAAGAAATCAAAAAGATTGATGAACTTCTTGCAGCAAATCCGGCAGAAGATACTTCTAACCAAGGAGAAAATCCAGAAGCCAAGCCAGAAGGTGAAGAAGCACCAGCAGACGGTGAAGCTAATGCAGAAGAGCCTGCAAAAGACGAAACTGCAGAAAAGGTTGAAAAGAATGAAAAGGGTGAAACTGGTGGCGTAAAAGACTTAAACGATAGTGAAGAACAAGACCGTTTTGGTGAGTCCACAAAGAAATAAGTTTGACCTAAATTAAAATTGAAAGCCTACCTTAGTGTAGGCTTTTTTTATTTTTTACTAAATATCTATGGTAACAGAAGCTCAAATTGAAAAAATAAATAAACACTTGGAAAGAATGACTGAATCGCAACAGGACGTATACATCCAGAAACTGGAAGAAGCCGGCGTAATTCAGAACATTTTATCTAAGTTTGGTTCACCTTCCTCAAACATTAAGAAACTTCAAAAACAAAAAGCAGCTATTATAAAGCAGCTTGATGGTATGATAAAAGCTATCGGCGTTGCTAAACCAAAAGGTGTAACCGTAGAACAGAAGCAGTCAGACATTAAAGCTTTAACTGACTTGAAGCAGAAAGTAATGAACATCAACATGAACGTTCAACTGGATGACGCAGTTGCTCAGCCAGAAACTAACAATGTTGCACAGAAATAGGTAGGTAGATATGGATTATCAGGAAATATGTTTATTAAACATGCTTAACGAAGCCAATTACGATTTCAAAAACATGCGTAATGCAGAGCTTACAGAAAAGAACTGGAAAAAGCTTAAACAAGACTTGATGGATTTCTCCAAGGAAATAAATACTTTATTGGAAAACATTGAAGACCGTCATAAGTATTCCAGCCAGATTAGCAGTTTGGAAGGTCTTGTATCTACTGCAGAAAGACTTATTAAGGAATTGAACAGTCCAGAAATCTGCCAGGAATTAAAGGTAATGCCGGATATCCCTACTGAAGAAAAAAAACCAGAGGAGAATAAAGAGTAATGAACTTTTCAAATATCTATCGTGACTACTTAACAAATCTGGTAGAAAATCAAACCAGTAAAAAAGATGAAGAAAAAAGCAGAGAGCAGACTGAATTAGACGAAGAAAAGCACATTATAGCTTTTATTAAGGCTGCTCGTGATATATACATTTCAAAGAATGCACTTTCTCGACAAGACCGTGATACATTGATACAAACTGCACAAAAGTATTTGGGAGATACTCCGGAAGAATATGAGCCATTTACAGAGAAAATCCCTGAAAACTCACCAATAAGAGTTTCAGCGATTTGTGGTAATAAGCTAGATTTAGCAGTAGATGAACATGTATTTGGTGCAATACTAGACTATCTTGGAGTATTTGATACTAAAAGAGGTGAATGTATTGATAAGTTCAAGTCTGAACGTGAAGAAGCACTAAAACGAAAGAATGAACTGGACACTAAGATTTTTACTGAATTTAAAAAGTTCTATGATTTAGAAAAGAAAAAAGCTACTGGAGCTGGCGCTTCCGGAAAGATTATAAACCGGGAACAACTTGAAAAAGCAGTATCAAGACTTGAAGCCCTTTCTAAAAATCCAGATGCCTATGATTTGACACGAGGATTCTTTGCTAGTATAGACCCAAGTTTATCTTGGATGGACCAGACATTTGTTCAAGACTCATCAAAGTTTATTTATGCATCAGAACTACAACCAGAAAGATGGATTAAAATGGTTATCCAGATTGAACAGGAAGCTATTGCTAATGGTTCCATTAATGCTAAACCAAAAGATGCAAAAGAACAGTTCAAAGATATTATTGAAGGCTGTGTAAAACTCGAAAAAGACTTTAATGAAATAATGAAAGACCGTGAATTACAAGACTTGGCAAAGCACAATGGTGCAGTAAATGCCTGTCTTCGTGGCGCGGGGGGTATAGTATCTGGAATGAGTTTAACACTTGGTGCCTTTACATATGCATTAGGCGCATTTATTCCTGGTGGTGCTTATTATGCCCAATATCTAGCTAAGCTTGTTAAGTGGGGTCGTCGTGCAGGTAAGTTGATTTCCAATTCAGGAAGTCCTTTGGACAACGCAGAATCAAAGAAACGTAAGATACATACAGATACTGATGAAGATGAAAAGGAAGAAAAGGAAGACGTTTCAGTAAAACATACATTGAAACATAAACACGACATAAAGAAGGAAGAGGAAGAAGACCAGGAAGAAGGCACCTTATAAATCTCGTTTTTTAAAAAACGAAAAACGAACGAAAAAACGAAAATTTAAAACGAAGATATCCCCAAGAATTTTTCAATCCCTGGGGTTTTTGTTTCTTAAAGGAGATAAAACTTTAAGATTAATTTATTTTTTTAGGAATTACTTTTTCGTAGGTAATAAGCAAATCTTTTGTTTTTTCTTCAAGACCCTTGCTTGGACCTTCGCTATCAGAAAATGGTTCATACCAACAAGTGATAACGCCTTCAACACCACCGTGTTTTCCACGTGTTGTACCATCACCAGATACCATAGGTGTTCGTGCTTTCCATAATCCATACTTTTTTAGGTTTGCAGCGATTTCGTTACCTGCGTCTTGACTACTTTTAGTCTTAGCACTTTTAACCAGTCGCATACGAACAGTTCGAAATGCAGGGAATATAACGGCAGGTTCATACCAACTTATACGAGCACGGTCACGAGATTTCTTTACATGAAAACCTGTTACGTCATAGTGAGCTCGCCAGGTCATACCCGACTGGTCAACATAGTATTTGTTCAGTATGTCACGCCATTCGCCGTCAATCCATACCAGTTCACCATTTACGTCGCCATTTTCCATACGAAACTTGGAGTATTCCTTGTAATCTGGAAAGTCGCCAGTATTGAAAGACATGTCTGGTTCAAAATCACTGGTAATAAATTTGTTATGCCCAGTTTCGTCATACATTTCGCAGAATGTTATTTTATTGTCATAAGTTAAAAGTGCATTAACAGCAGACGCATAGGCATACATAAAGTACAGACCATAACCGTCTTCTTTATTGAAATCATAGAATACGTGTGTTTTAGTTACTTCGTTTACGTAGCTATTAGTCCATACATATCCAATGTAGAAGTGGTCGCCGTCTATGTAATACATTAGCGGACATTCGTTTTCACCAGTTAGGACTGTTGTTACTTCGCCAGAGTTATTTAACATGTTGGACTCAATTGCATAAGCCCAACCGAATTTTTTTCCAGAAGCATTCGTAAATTCATTTACATAAATGCGTACAGTACCAGATTCGTCAAACCAAGCATTATCATAGTAACGCTGAACGTGGTTAGTTACATTGCGTTCCAAGACAAGCTGCTCTGCGAACAGATTGGTACAAAAGAGAATTGAGAAAATAATCAAGAAAAATATATTTTTTTTCATAGTTTTTTTCCTCCACCGTCGTATATTATAACCTAGTAAATACTTTACCCTGCAAGATTTTTTCTAGTCTTGCAAATTAAGTGTAAGAACGTCTACCTTGAGCATCTTGCGAGCATTCTCGGTAGAAACGTCCAAGTAATCCAGGTATGATTCATCCTTACAAGCTTCTACGAATGCAGCTTTTTCTTCGTCAGTAGGGTAGTGCTTGAACACTGTCTGGCTACGTGCCTTAAAAACTTGATTGAAGAAAGTAGATTTTCCTTCTACATAAATCTGATACACTGGCATATTTTTTTCCTTACAGAACTTTTTCTGTGATTTCCTTAATTTTTTTCAGAAGGGTAGAGTTGTATCCGGTAGACTTTACCCAAGCCATAAGTTTGATAAGGTCGTTAGAATCAATCCAATTTTCTACGAATGAGAAAATTTTGGCTTGGATTTTCGACAATACCAAATCTTCATCATTTTCGTCAGGGTCAAAGTCATCCCACTGTAAGGTGTGCACGATTTCGCCTTTGTTCTGTTCATCAATTCTTGCAACAACGTCGAATCCACAAACGTTACTGCTTTTATTGAAAAGGCAGAATTTAAGGGACACTTTTTCAAGTCCGTGAGTAAGGTGAAAGTTAATTACCATTTCGTCGCTGATTGTATTCTTTGATACATACTTGCAAGCGAAACAGTCTTCAATGCGAAAGATTGTCTTAGCAATCAATTCTGTTCTGTCTGGTTCCATAGCATACTCCTTTTTCCGTGGAATTTATAACTTTTTTTCTTGTTACCCCATAATTTTTTTACAAGTCCATATTATTTTTCCAGCCCCAATCAATTACGGCTTTGTCTGACTGCTCAAGAATCTCTTTTGGAACAAAATAGAAAACATTATCGAAAATGTGCATAGCATCTTCATAGTTTTCATCTTCCTTGTTTCCAAGTACATAAGGCTCTATTTCATCGCCTAATGCAGATTCAAACATTACGAGTTCTTCATCGCAATTCATTTCCTTATTATGGAAATGTACGGTTCTTCCAAAGTAATCTTTACCTTTGAAAGTAATTACCATATCAAGATTTTTTCCCATAATAGTTCTCCTTATAACTGAATAACATAATGTCTTGAAGTCTTGTCTGTCAAGTCAATAGGTTTTAAATGCAGAATACCACCGTTGTCAATCTGACCGGCGTATTTGCCAACTACAACCCAATTGGCAGATGTGATAATTGCTTTTGAGTAACCTTTGACACCATTGTTTTTCAAAGCGTCTTTTATGTACTTCTTTGTCATAGTTTTATCTCCTTATAAAACCTTATTATAACCATTTATTTTTTTACCCTGATAAAGATTTTTTCTTGGGATTTTTTCTTCTATTATATAAGATTTTTTATTTTATAGCCGTTCGACTTTCTTCTATTATAATAGCAGAAATGTAGCCGAAAGGCTTTATTTTAATTGTGTCAGGGTAATAAGCTTAAAGGTTATAATTTCTATGGCGAAGGAGATAAAACTATGCTTAAATATGTTTTTTGTGAATACGATGTTTGGGGCGATGAAAACGATTATGAGATAAACGACATTATGAAGTTTTCAGAAAAGCCGATTTATGTTCACGAAGATTTTTCTATTGATGACATTCTGAGACTGTGTGCCGCAGAGGGCTTCTTAGATACCAAAGCAGTAGAAGATGGTATCATTGATGTAGACCATTCTTGCTCACCAGACTATTTTGAGTTTTGGGATTTGGGAACAAATCTTCCATTTGCAAGAGTTGAATTGGTTGCTTAATTCTTATCGGGGTAAAAGCCCCGTAAGGTTATAATAACTAAGGCATAAGGAGATAAATGCTATGACAAGAGGAAAGTTTGTAGTAATTACTGATGACAAGGTTCTTTCAACCTTTGAGTTTAATGGTGACATGTACTATGACGGACAGGGTCACGGACCAGAAGTAATCGAGCGTCTTGGTCGTGTAAACAACAAAGACGACTTGAATAAGGAAGTCCGTGAGTTCAACGAAAATAATCACAAGTACGAAATGGACGATGGTGATACATTCTTTGAAGCACAGAATCCAATCGACTTTTCTGATGACTATTTTGGTTATTGGTTCAGTGATTTTCTGTACATCAAGAACTTGGCTTCAACTGAAAAAGTAATCAAAGACGACGACGGAAAGGAAATCAAAATTCTTCCAAATCAGATTATGGTATTTGATTTTGGTCGTCTTTACGGTATTGTTGCAGATGATGGCAAGACATTAAACATTACCGAAGATAACGAAGACTAAATCAGATTTTTTCTGCAAGACGGTCAGATTTTTTCTGACCGTTTTTTATTTTATTTCCTAGATTTTTTATCTATCAGGGTAGGAAACATTTAGGTTATAATAAAAGCCGTATAGGAGATAATGCTATGAATAAACATTATGAAGAAGATGGTCGTTACACAGAAAAAGAGGCTATGGCACTTTTTGGTAACAATCTTTCCAAACTGACAAAGATTACTTGTTATCGTGAGAACGAGTATTGGTCGTCAAAGAAAAAGGCTATGGCTTTTTATAAGCGTGGTTGCAAGGAATGTGACCCATCAAGTTCAGAATGGTCACGCTATGCGACAATTTACACACAGTTGAAAAATGGTGCAAATTCTGCAAGTGACCACGATGGCGATGACTATGGTGGCGACTTCGCTATTGAATGTTATTAAGATTTCAAACCTTACGGGGTAAATGCTCTGTAAGGTTATAATTTATACGGCATAAGGAGATAAATAACTATGGCTAAGAAAACACCAAAAAGCGAAATTTCAATTTTCAGTAACTACTGCGATGATTGTTGTCCGTTTGACGAGGCAAAAGCATACTGCATTGAAAGACACTTGGAAGAAAATCCGGAAGATAAGGATTGGACTCCTAGCGACAATGAAGTATGGGATGAAATCTACGAACAGACAGAAATCTGTTGGGATGACACAAAATCTGAATTGCAGAAGTTCTTCAATGATGGTAGCACTTACATTTTGACTGGTACTGCAGGTTTGTGGAACGGTCGTTCTGCAGGTGGGGCAGTTATCAAAAACTTTAATGACTTGTCTAAAGCGTGGTCTAATGTTGACTATGTAAAGATTTTTGACGATAAAGGAATGTTCAACATTCACGGCATACACCATGACGGCACAAACTGTTGGGAAGTAAAGAAACTGACTAAGCGTGGAGTTGAATACCTTGACAGACACGAATACGATGACCCACAGACTTTACACGAAAAATTGTGGAGCAAGGGCTACAGTGTAAATCTGCATTACGCTAAAAAAGTTTTTGGTTGCTAAGATTTTTTATCGGTAGTTTACAAAGTTTGTAGACTACCGATTTTTTTATTACTTATAGGTTATAATTTAATCGGGGTAACATTACTTATAGGTTATAATAAAAAGTATAGCAAGGAGATAAATTATGAAAAGAGTAAATGTTATTGTGAACGCTTATGTTTCTACAATGCAGACAGTTGAAGTCAAAGACGATTTCGATGTCAATGACGAAAACTTTATGTATGACTTGGCACATTTAGACCACATTCAAGGTTGTCTTCGTGACAATGTAGAAGATTGTCTTCGTGAAAATGTCGAAGTCGTATTGATTTCTGACGCAGAAACAAACGAGTGTTATTACGAACAGTAAAAACAAATAGCCTTGTCAGGGTAGGTACTTGGCAAGGTTATAATAAACTTGCTATAAGGAGAACAAAACTATGAGTATGAGTACAGATTGCTACTATGGCTTTGGCTTTGGTGCAGACTTTATTGACGAAGATAAAGTCATTGAACTCTGCAAGAACCACAAGAAAACACTTGAAGATTTGGGCGAAGACCCACTGCTTGAAGAAATTGAAAAAGATGATTTCAGTTTCTTTGACTATCAAGTAGACGCAGAAAACGGCTTTTCAAACAGTTCTGCAGTAAACATCTTGGTAAACATTATGTCTGCCGAAACAAACATTCACTTCTTTGCAGAAGAGGATGACGGTGGTAGCATTTACGTTATCTTTGAAGCACAAGAGCCTTGGCTTTACACTGTTGCAGAAAAAGACCTTGACAGTGACAAACTTCTTGAAATCTATCAGAAGTATGCAAAAGAACTTGGCTTTGAATACCCTGAACTTGAATACATCAAGGTAGAAAAGTTTGGTTGATAAAATAAACCTTGTCCAGGGTAAGGCTTGGGCAAGGTTATAATAACTAAGGCATAAGGAGATAAAACACTATGAATCTTTCACGAAAAATTAACTTCGGAAAAATTGACGCAGAGGGTCGTGGTCGCAAAATCAATTCTGTTGATTTGGTGATTGAACTTCGTAACGCAGATACAGACAAGCCAGAGTTTTCTGTTTGTGGCGATGTTTGGAATGGCAGACACACAGACATTGTTCAAGGTGGTCAGTGCATTGATTCTATCGACAAGTTTTTCAAGCACGATAGACTTTACAAGTTGATTGAAAACTTGTGGAAGAAATACCACCTTAACAGTATGAACGCAGGGACTGTTGAACAAGACAACTGCCTTAAAGAGTTTGCAAGCGAAAAGGAAACAATCAGAAACGAACTTCGCAATGACGCTTGGAACAAAGCCAAAATTGAAATCGGCTATTCTGAAAACTATTTCAAGGAATGGCAGAATTGGAACAGTTCTAAATGGGACAGTTATACAGTCGATTGTGAACTTTTGAAAAGACACGGACTGTATGAAGTTGAAGTAGACGGAAAGCCTTACAAGTACGGACACGCTTGGTTGTATCGTGCAATTCCTGAAAATGACATGAAAAAGATTCGTGCCATTCTTGACAAGGATTTGTCAGTAGACTTCCTTTACAAAGAAGACGAACTTTACAAGTAAAAAAATGGGTGGCTTTTATAGCCACCTTTAATTTTATTCGGGGTAAACAACCTACAAGGTTATAATAAAAGAACTATAAGGAGATAAGACTATGGAACTTAAAAGAAATCAGTTGGTATTCTCAGAACTTAAAGGTGGGGAATACAAAAAACTTCAAGACGAAGGCTACATTGAGCGTGGTAAAGAAGAACATTGGAAGGCACAGACCGTAGCGTTACTTACAATTGACGGTGAATGGGGTGTGTTTGACGTTCACATGACACAGATTGGTCTTGGTGACGCCGTAGGTTCAAGCGACATGGGCATCTTGGAATCACTTCCTGACGGCTATGGTGTTGTTTACTATGTGGATGTTGCGATTGCAAGTCGTGGTTATCCACAGAACGAAAAGTTCTTTACAGATTTCTGCGAGGCAATCGACTACTACAACAAAATAAAAGCCTTTTTCAAAGCAGAAGTTAAGCCTTGCTAAAAGATAATAGCCGACCTTATGTGTCGGCTTTTATTTTGTTCGCAGGGTAGAACTATCAAAGGTTATAATAATAAAGCCATAAGGAGATAACTATGGAATACAAGGTAGAAGATTTAGTTCTTTACAATGAAAAGAAAAATGCAAGAAAGTCTATTCTTCAAGAGCAGTTGAACTACCCATACATTTTTGGTTGGGAACATTCAATGTCTGAAAAGGAAAAGATTGACTTCATTGACACTTACTACAAGAAGGACAATCAGACAGGTTGGGCAACATACATGCTTGACCTTATCAACAAGTATCTGTCAGAAAAAGTCAATCTGCCAAAAGATAGCTACGGTTATGTAAAGACCGTATCTTTGAAGGCTTGGCTTAGAAAGAACGACCCACGAGAAGTTGTTCGTGCAAAGTGGAACTATGGTTCATACTATTTTATGGGTCGTGATTATGCAGATTTCGGAACACTTACGGCAAGACCAACTTGGGGTTCTGAAGGTAAGACACCTTACTTTAATGAAGACGGAAAGATTCTTCACCTTTGGTTTCACGATTTCTTGACAGAATGTTATGAAGTTGAGGAAAAGTATCACAACGACCACGACCCTACTGTTTTGAAGGTTCGTAAGATTGTGGAACTTGGAAATAAGTATGGCGAATTTGGAATCCGTAAGTTCGGTGTAACTGTTGGAAATGGCATCCGTGTTTTGGACAAAGATTGGGTTCGCACCTTCAACGAAGTTCAGATTACCAAAGACGACATCGACAAAATGCTTGAAGTCTACGAAGAGATTGATTCTCTTATGACGGCAAAGACCAAAGAGATTCAAGACAGACTTGGTTGGGAAATCTTTAAGGATTAAAACAAATGACCTTGCAGGGTAAATACCTTGCAAGGTTATAATCTTATTGCTATAAGGAGATAAGACTATGGAATTCATTGACGCAAAAGAAGAAGACTTTAACAACATTAAAGGTAAGAACATTAACGCTTTGAAGTTTGCTATGATGGTTGCCGTAGCTGGTCGTCATAACATTATGGCTATTGGTGGACCTGGCTGTGGTAAGTCTGCAATGCTTAAAAAGTTTCCGATGATTCTGCCGAAACTTAACACTGAAGAAGCCGTTACTGTAAATCACCTTTTCGGATTGGCTAACATTCCTAGGAATGACGAACTTGTAAGACCATTCCGTGAACCACACCAGACTTCTTCCATTGAAGGAATGTGTGGTGGTGGGGTTAATTGCAGACCTGGTGAAATAACACTTGCACACGGTGGTATGTTGTTTTTGGACGAAGCCGCCGAGTTCCGTTCTTCTGTTTTACAGATGTTGCGTGTGCCACTTGAAAACGGTCAGATTACGCTTTGCCGTGCTGGAGTAACAACTGTATACCCTGCAAATTTCCAATTGGCTATGGCAGTAAACCCTTGTCCTTGTGGCAACTATGGTCAAGATGATAAAATCTGCTTGTGTTCTGAAAGGACAGTAGAACAGTATTGGAAGAAGTTTGGCGGACCTTTACTTGACAAAATTGATATTCGTATCAATCTTGGTTCTACATACACAGTATCAGAACTGTCAGACGATAATGAATTAAGTTTGAAGCAGATTCGTGAAACAATCGAAAAAGCACAGACAATTCAGTACAATCGTCAAGGTGTGCTAAATGGAAATCTGTCGCCAAGAGGGATTGAAGCGTACTGTCATTTAAGCGAAGACGCTTTGAAGCGTCTTGATGATTTCTACGCTATCACTAACATTTCTGCAAGGGGAAGAACAAGCCTTATAAAAATGGCTAGGACTTTTGCAGACATAGACGGAAGCGATAGAATTGAAAGTAAGCATATGTCGCTTGCCCTTGCACTTCGTGGTGAAACACCTATCGGATATTAAGACATTCAGACGGCAGAAATGCCGTCTTTTGTTTTACAGGGTAGAGCCGGTACAAGGTTATAATACATAAGACATAAGGAGATAAATACAATGGTAAAAATCATTTCGGACAATAAGGGTGGTGGAAATCCGAACCGTATTTCTTATGGCAAGAAAGCTGGATTGGGATTCCAATACATACTTAAACACGGCTTGGGTCCAATGACACTTCCTAGTGATGTTGGTATCATTCGGACTGTATGTTTGTCGAACCTTATGACTGTTGTATATACTGACCGTGTACTTGAACCGTCTGAACTTAAAAAGTTCGACATTCCTAACGAATGGGAAAACAGTAAGTACCTTGAAGGTCTTGTACTGTAAGATTATCTTGGACAACTTTTATGTTGTCCAGGGTAATGTATAACAAAGGTTATAATAAGTAGAACATAAGGAGATAAACTATGGAAACAAAAATCGTTAAGAACGAGTGGACTTGGAACCGTATGGTTGAAAAGTGGGGCGAACCTTTTGCAAAGAAGTACACAAAGTGGTTCAACTCTTGGGTAGACAAGGAAGAGGAACTGTTCAACAAAGTTGCTACAAAAGAAGTAATGAAACAGTTGTTTAACCTTATCAACGAAACATACAACTTTGGTGATATATCTTATACATTTGAAGTTGTTAAAAGCCGCGAAAATGAAAAGTGCATAAAGTTTGAAAGCGAAAACCTTTCAAAGAAAAGCGTGTTCTTAAACGCTGCTTGGGAGGACTTTCATGTAAACTGTTTCAACTATGGAAGAAGTTGGTTGCAGTTGGAAGGAAAAGAGGGTGCTAAGGAAAAGCACTATGGCGGCTACGAAGAAATTGATGTCGATATGACAAAAGAGCCAAAAATTGGCTTTTCAACAGACATTCATTTTTCTTACAATCATTGGAGTGGTGGTTCAAACGGTGCAGAAATCGGTTGGGCTTACTATGACGGTGAAAAATGGACTATTGAAACAAAGAAGTCTGCCGCCTTGGAACGAAAGCGTGAAGAATTTGAGCGTGAATTGGCTTGGGAGGCTAGAACACCTTCCAAAGAGTCGGCTTAAAAAGTATACAATCCACCGAAGTTTTTTCGGTGGTATTCTGATGGTTGGACTTGGCTACCTTTATTACTAGCCGAGATTGATTTTGGTAGACAATGGTATTAGTTGGTATCTTGGCATAGTGAGGCACTATGAAAGATTTTATTGGAGATTTTGGTCAGTCTAAAATCAAGTATTGTACTTGTGGAAAGCAGTGTTACACTAAGCGTGAGGCTGGTGAGCAACTTGCTAGACTGAAAGGACACAGAACTTCTTCCCATATTGGAAGAGGGGACGACAAGCCTAAAAGGTCTTATTACTGTACTGAATGTGGTTATTATCATGTAACGCACTATGGTATGCAGAAGAAAAAGAAAGGACCTTTAAAGGAAATCTATCGTTACTAAAAAAACTTGAAATCCTACGGAATTTTTTCTTGAAGTTTCGTAGGATTTTTTTATTCTTTTTTCTCAATTTTTTATCCATATAAAAGTATAAAGACCTATAAAGAAAAATAAAAAGTATAAAGACCTATAAAGAACTGGGTCATTCGGGGTAAAGCTATTGCAAGGTTATAATGATAAAGGCATAGGAGATACGAACTATGGTTGTAATCGGTAAGGAAAACGAGCATCATTCAATGGATGTTATGGATGACGAAACTGTTGGCTTGTTGGAAAAATTCATCAAGCGTATGGACAGACGGCTTTACATTCACAAGATTGACTATCAAGTGGGTGTAATCGGCTTGGGTTATACCTATAACATTGGCACAAAAGACGAATGGAATCAAGATGACTTTATGGAAGTAAATGTTTCTTGTGAAAGCGTTCCTTGTCTTATGTGGGAAGTTGTAAACAAAGTATTTCACAAGTGCGTGTGATTCCGTAATCCTTGCCAGGGTAAAAGTCTGGCAAGGTTATAATTTAAAAGGTATAAGGAGATAAAACTATGGCAGACTTGGACGAAAGAATTAAGACAGTAGGTGATTCAAAAGCCTATCCAAAAGCAGACAGACTTGCAGAGATTGTAGGGTCTATGGTTGAAGAAGAACTGAACGAATACGATTCAGACAATGTTGATGTCATGATTAACGAAGAAAACGGTGAACTTGACATTATGTATTGTTCTGAAAACAATTCATTTCTTATCAAGGCTACACACGCAATCGCAGACGAAACAAATCTCGACCATTTGGTTGAGATTCTTGACGGACTTTCAGTTGGTCATGTTTGGTAAGGAAAAAGCCTTGCAGGGTAAATGCCTTGCAAGGTTATAATTTCTAAGGCATAAGGAGACTAAACTATGAAAATTAGACTTACTTGTAAAAATACAAGTCGTGCAGATTACGGAAGGGTGTATGAATATAATTCCCTTTTGGATTACTTGTTCGACAACCGAGAGTCTTTTGACGAAATGTTGGAAGATGATGGCTACGAGCCACTGACAGACGAACAGATTCGTCAGGTAGCAAACGAAGTATTTGACACTGACATTGAAGGACGCTTTGAAAGTGAAAAAGAACTTAACAATTCTTGGAAGGAACAAGACTTGATAGATTTCGACAATCCTATTGTCAATGGTGTAGATGTTGCACAGTCAATGTATTCTGCAATACTTGATACTTGCTATTTTGTAGCAGATGAAGCAGCGTAAAGTTAAGCCTTGCCAGGGTAGACCTTTGGCAAGGTTATAATAAATGAATCATAAGGAGATAAACTATGGAAAAAGAAATTAAGGGCTATTCGGCAATCTTTGACAACGAAGATGGCTCTTTTGATTACATTTGTTCTGCAAAGACAGAAGAAGAATGTGCAGAAAA
>OCTW011542599.1_pt1 | contig 24560 bp, 18 predicted proteins | sample 1539671 | NCBI WGS metagenome assembly OCTW01 (sample SAMN02144230, study PRJEB22623) | gut metagenome | biome: sheep rumen | host: Ovis aries | place: New Zealand | reverse complement strand
AAGGCTGACGCCTTGCAAGGACGACAACGCAGTATTGCGGAAAATAGACCGCAAAGATTGTCTACTTTTTATTAGGTATTAGTATAATATTTAAAATCAAAAATGCACCCTGACTCGGGTGCATTTCTTTTTTATCTGTTAGCTGTCTCTGAGCGTCTTCAGCTCGTCGCGCATTGAAAGAAGCTGATTTACAAGCGGAGTGTAATCTATCTCGGTTTTTGCCCTTAAAAGCTCGGTAATCTCTGAGCTTTTATCAAACATTTTTGTAAGCGAGAGGTTGCCCAGCACTCCTTTAAGCGCGTGAGCCGCCTCAAAGCCTGCCTGCAAATCTCCTGCGTCGGCAGCCTCCTTGAGCTTGTCAAAGCCCTGTTCGTCAGGAATCATATTGACGAGCTTAAGGTAGAACTGCTCGCTGCCCATACATCGCGATACTCCTTCGTCGGTGTTAACTCCTAACTTCTTTAATCCGTCTATTGTAAGCATTTGCTATCTCCTTATCTGTCTCAGCCTTGGTATTTTTCGATATAGTTTGCGCCCTTCCTGTCAGCGCAGGCAGACTCGGCGCGTTCAAACCATTCCTCGGGATTTAACTCCTTGTCAACGCGTTCATATACGCCGCACCTGAGAGTGACACCTTTATTCTGCTCAGAGAAAGATGTGGTTTGAGCCTTTTCAAAAAGCTCCTTGTAGTCGTCTCTGTGACGGAAGTACGCATAGAACCTCCCGTCTCCGGCATAGCATACTATGCCCTTTGTTGTAGAATCATTCTCCCTTATTCTTTGCGCGGTGTTTTGCAGAAATAGGTTAACCGCTTCGTCGCCCGCTTCCGCCTTCAGCTTATCAAGTCCGTCAATGTGCAGAGCAACCGCGTCCATTCCTCGGGTTTCCATACGGCGGATGTAAGCAAAGAAGAAATCGCTCTTATAAAATCCGGTCAGCTTATCCTTTTCTATCTCCCTGATAAGGGCGCGTTCCTCGCTGAGCTCTATAATGCGCTCGCAGCGCGCCAGAATAACCTCGGGCATACGGTAGGGCTTTGTGATAAAGTCATCCGCGCCGAGCTTAATTGAGCGAACCTCCGCGCTTTTCTCCGAGGTCATAACAATAATCGGGATTTTGGAGAGCTCCTCGTCCGCTTTGCACTGCTCAAGCACCTGAAAGCCGCTCATCTTAGGCATTAGCAAATCGAGCAGGATAAGCGAGTACGGCTCCTTTGCCGAGCGAAGCATTTGCATTGCCTCGCTGCCGTTTTCCGCACTGTCTACATTGTAATTAAAAGCGAGTATTGCCTCGAGCAGTTCGCGGTTTATCAGCTCGTCATCCACCATCAAAACCGTGCGTTTTTTTCTGCGCGACCTTACAAAATTGTTCATATAATTACTCCTTAGCTATTATTGTATATTTAGCGATTACCGCGTACAAATCCTCGGGATCGAACGGCTTGGCAATATGCGCGTTCATTCCGGCTTTTTTTGCGTCCTCTTTGTCGGATTCAAAGGTATTGGCAGTGAGCGCGATAATGGGAATTTGCGAGCGTTCATCATCCATAGCGCGAATTAGCCTTGCCGCCTCATAGCCGTTCATCCTCGGCATTTGAACATCCATAAGAATGATGTCGTATCTATCAGGCTCTGCAGCAGCTATGGTGTCTACCGCAACCTGTCCGTCCTCGGCGCAGTCCGCCTCAAGTCCGCCGCGCTTGAGGATTTCGAGCGCGATTTCGCGGTTAATCATATTGTCCTCTACAAGAAGTACTCTTTTGCCCGTGAGGTCGGGCTTTTCCTCCTCTGTGCTGCCGTTATACTCCCTGACAATCTGCTCTGTTGTGAGCGGCAGCTTGACCAGAACGGTAATTTTTGTACCCCTGCCCTGTTCGGTTTCAACCGTGATAGAACCGTCCATAAGCTCAACAAGCGTCTTGGCGATTGTCATACCGAGTCCCGTTCCCTGAACCTTGCTGACAGTCTGGGTATGCTCGCGCTCAAACGCCTCAAAGATATGCTCGGCAAATTCCGGGCTCATACCGATTCCGGTGTCGGCAACGTAGAGCTGATACACTCCCCTGCCGTGTTCTGTGTATTTTTGCGAAAGAATTGCGTCTACCGTTCCTCCCGAGGGCGTGAACTTAAGCGCGTTGGAAAGCAGGTTGAGCATAATTCTGCTTATGCGGTTAGTGTCGCAGACAACATATCTGTCGCGGATTCCGGAGCAATCGGCGTTGAAGGTGAGATTCTTTGCCTGCATCTGAACCGTAACAATCTCCAAGGTCTCCTCAAATACCATTTGTAAATCAGCAGGCTCAGCCCTGAGCTCAACCTTGCCGCTCTCGATTCGGGACATATCCAAAATATCGTTAATCAGCGAGAGAAGATGTTTGCTGCTGACGTCGATTTTCTCCAGATAACTGCGGACATTTTCGGGGATGTTTTCCTCCTCCAAAGCCAGCGCAGTATAGCCCTGAACGGCGTTGAGCGGTGTGCGGACATCGTGGCTCATATTCGAGAGGAACATCGTCTTTGCCTTGCTCTTTTCCTCCGCGGCAAGCCTTTCCGCCTCGCTGATTTGCTCACGTTTATTTATAATTGAAATAATGCTGAATATTATACACAGCGAACAGAGAATAAGTCCGTTTTGAACGTAAATATCAATTCTCTCGCTGTTTGTCAGCTTCTCAATTTGCCTCCGCATATAATTTCCGTCGAGCTCGGAGGCAGGTATATTGTTATTGTCTACATGTTCTGAGTAGTAAGCGTCGATATTCGCCGATGCCGCGGCTGACTTTTCCGCCGCCGACTGATGAATCCACGTCATCGACACAATCATAATAAGTATAAACAAAATCAAAGGAACTATCTGGCTTTTGCCGTAGCTTCTGGTTTTGTCGCGCTTTATTACCGAGCGGAACAGCAATATTCCGAGTATGCTCCAGATTATCAGAATTAAGAACGACGCCGCCGACAGGCTGCCCCTTGTGTTGACCTCGGGCAGAAGAAAGTAGCCTACAAACACAACCGAAACAATCGCGCCGACAAGTCCGAAAGCCATTATCCCACGGCTCTTTTGCCGTTTGCCGAGCACGAACGCGCAAATTGAAATATAGGCGTAAACGATTACCGCGCCGACTGTCGTAACGTCGACAATCCAGCCGATTGCGGTCCTTCCCAAAAGCGGAATAACCAGCGAAACAGCCGCAACCATAAGGACGGCAAACCACGGAACACCGTTTTTGTTGCGCTTTTTGAACGCCTTTGGCAGTATTTCTTCCTCAGACATTGAGAAAATAAGACGGCTGAGCGCGACAAAGTTGCCGATTACACCGGTGGCAATTCCGCAAAACGCGGCAATGCCGAGCATAATAACACCCGTATCGCCCATAGCTTCACGCGCCGCGAAGAAGGTAGGAATTTGCTTTACGCCGTCAAGACTTGTTAGGGCTTTAATGTAATCTCCCCAGCCGCTGAAGCCGTCCGGCACCGCCATTGAGGCGCAAAGCGTAAGCATTGCGTACGCCGTAAAGATTGTTATTGTTGAAATTATGATTACAGGCAAAAGTTTTTTGCCCGGGAATCTAAATTCTCCTGACGAATGGGATATTGACTCAAAGCCGATGAACGCCCACGGCCCTAAAATTACAATTCCCAGCACCTGCATAACAGGCGAGCCGTTCTCTGCAAACGCGGGCTCAATTCCGCTGATTCCTCCGCGGTGAATTACCACAGCGATAAAGCAGACGCAGACGAGCAAAAACAGTCCGAGAGCAAATACAAGCTGAAACCATTTTGCCACGCGCTTGCTGAATACACAGATAAGCGTTGCCGCGGCTATCAGCGAGAACGAGAGCAGAACCTCGCCCATATAAACGGTATAGCCGGCTATTTCGTAAGAAAAGCCGAAGCAGAATATGTCGCCGAACAAACACCGCACAATAAGCGACAACGCCGTGGCGTTTGCCCACGCGACAGCGATATACGCCAATAAAAGCATCCACGCGCAAATAAATCCGTGGTCGTGACCGAGTGCCTTATTAGCGTAGATGTACGAGCCTCCCGGTCCCGGGTAGCGTCTGATTAAACGGTAGTAGTTAATGCCTATTACCGCCATAATCAGGGTTCCTATTGCCAATCCGATAACCGTACCCCACGGTCCGGCGGCAGGTAAAAAGGTTGTGCCCGGCATTACAAAGGCACCCCAGCCCACAGCGCAGCCAAACGACAACGCCCATACCGCAGGCATTGAAAGGTACTTTGTCATTCCGGACTTTTCCCTGAATTTTCCGAATATTTTAATCATTGTTTCCCCCGACAATAAAACAGCTGTTAATCAATCAGCTCTTCAAGCGTTGAGTAGAGCTGATTCGGTTCAACGGGCTTTGACAGATGCGCGTTCATACCAACCTGGAGCGAACGCTGAACGTCCTCGTCAAAGGCGTTTGCGGTAAGCGCGATTATCGGTATTTCTCTCGCGTCTTCGCGGTCCAGACCGCGTATTGCCACAGTCGCTTCAAGTCCGTCCATCTCCGGCATTCGAACATCCATAAGTATTGTATCAAAAGTACCCGGCTCAGAGCTTTCAAAGGCTTTCAGGGCTTCTCTGCCGTTTTCGGTATGAACAACATCCATCCCCTTGAGCGCGAGTATCTGTTTTAGAATCTCCGCGTTAATCGGCATATCCTCCGCGAGCAGTATATGCTTACCATTAAGGCTTGTTTTATGCTTTCTTCTTTTATTTTCACGGAGCATAACCTTTTCAATCTCGCTTTTTGCGATTGACGGAAAGGCTGATTTTTTTATAAAGCCGTCCGCTCCGGCGGCGACGGCTTCATCCATAACGTCGTCTCCGCTGTACGCGGTAAACATAATTATTTTTGTCTCATCGTGATATCCCCTGCTGATTTCGCGCGTTACGTCAAGACCGTTGCAATCGGGCATTTTCCGGTCCACAAACACCAGGTTATACGGCTCGTGCTTGGCGTGCTGAATTTCCATCGCCCTGAGTGCCTCAACACCGGAGGTAGCGGTGTCGCAGTTAATTCCGATATTTTCAAGCACAAAACCGGCGTGCTCTAAAGCAACCTCGTCGTCATCAATAACAAGTGCCTTGACAAGGTTGGGATCAAACGCCTTTTTACCGCCCGGCCTGTCACAGTCCTTTAAGGTAACTGTCACCTTAAAGGTAGAGCCCTCGCCTTTTTTGGACTCAACGGTAATACTGCCGTTCATCATCTCTACTATATTTTTGGTAATCGCCATTCCCAGCCCCGTACTGCCGTAACGGTTGCTGCGGCTGGAATCCTCCTGGGTAAACGCGTCAAAAATAGTCGGCAGAAAGCTCTCGTCCATACCGATTCCGGTGTCCTTGATTGTAAACCTTATGGTTGAGCGACGGTCAAAATACGCGATTTTTTCAACCATAAACGTCACCTTGCCCGGCGGGTCGGTAAATTTTATGGCATTGGAAAGAATATTTATAATAATTTGCTTCAGCTTTGTGTCGTCGCCGAAATACCACTCCTCGGGATCGCAGCTGTTGATAAACTCAAACTCCAGCCCCTTGTCACGGCACTGCGACTGAGTCATAATTTTAATCTGCTCAATTACCGAACCGAACAGAAACTCCTCCTTGCGCAGGGTCATTCTTCCCGATTCTATGCGGCTCATATCGAGAATATCGTTAATCAGGTTTAGCAGATGTCCCGCGCTCTCACCGATTTTTATGAGGTAGTCTCTGGTTTGCTGCGACAAATCCCTGTCCCTGAGTGCGATACTGTTAAGTCCGATGATGGCGTTCATCGGAGTTCGTATCTCGTGGCTCATATTCGACAAAAACGAAGTCTTTGCGGCGTTTGCCTGCTCGGCGGATTTAAGCGCGTCGGCAAGAATCTCATTTTGCTCGTGCTCGTGGCGCAAAACATCGGTTACATCGGATTTGAGCAGCAAGTAAAACTTTGTTTCCTTGTCAACGGCATAGTATGTAAACCGCTTGTAGTATATGTCCCCGTCAATGCGGCAGACAACGTTAACGGTGTAGGATTCGTTATTCTCGAGGTTTTTTTCTATCTCCTCAACCGACAGCGAGGTTTTCAGCTCGTCAATATCGTGCGCCTCGGTAAAAGCGGTTTCAAGCACGTAGTCGCGGATATAGTCCGAGTAAACGCCGTTGCGGTGCTTGGGAAAGATGCTGCCTTTTCCGATTTTTTCAGCGTCGCCGATAACTACGCTGTAGTTGTTGTCAACGATATAGGCAACCATATCGTACTGCTGAACCAAAACCTTTTCGTTAAGAACCTCTGTCGCCTTTTCGTTGTTGTACTCCGCCTCAACGGCAAAAAGCATAAGGTCGCCGTTTTCGGGATTATGCGCAACCGCCATTGAAAAGCGCACAAAGCACTGCTTGCCCGACTCACGGCGGCAGTACGCCGCCATATCCGCAGGCGGCTCGCCCTTATAAAAGCGGCTCATAAGCTCTTCAAGCCTGAAGCTATTTTCAAACTGCTCGCGGTCGCCCTCTACAAGAAAGCTGTTCAGGCGGGAATTGTAATAATCTTCCTTGTCTGCTCCGACGCGGTCGCAGCTGTAAAGGTCGTTTCCCCTTACCTCCTCAACAACGCCCGAGGACAGGTTAATTATGCAGGCGGAAAGGCTTTTTTCCGCGGCGGAAGAGTACCGCTCCATTGTGGCGGTATATACGTTTGAACGGCGGTAATCCTCCTGCTGGGCAAGATAATTCTCGGTGATATCGCCGATAAAAACATAAAACACATCGCCGTATCCCGGGAAACCGGCATAGTGACCGTAGTCCTCTACCCTTCTTACGCTTTTGTCCCGGCGGATTATTCTGTAGGTGACGTAATCGCGGTTTTCGCTGCTCTCGGATGAAATCTGATTGGCGATGGACTTGTCCACCTCATCATAATCGTCCGGGTGAACCATACCCCTGAAGGTATAGCCCGTAAGCTGCTTGAACTCGTCAATATCCGAACAGCCGAAAATCTTAATTACCGCGTCGTTGGCATAGAGTATCTCCGTACTGTCGTCCGCGCGGTAGATAAAGAACCCTCCGGGAATCTGCTCGCCGATCCACTCTATCGCGGAGGTTAAATCCCCTCCCGATAAAATCTTATTATCTTTCGTCATTACCATCACCAAATCAAATAGTATTAAACACAATATATTATAATACAACTCTGCAAAAAATACAATAGAATATATTAATATATCACGCTTTGTTTATTTATTTTGTTTATTTATTCAGTAAAAACAGCAGTCCGGCAAGCCTTGCGGTCTGCCGGACTGAATTATATTATGTGTTGTCCTCTGTATTGTTTTGTTTTATTGCCTCTTTTTTCTTGGCGCGCTCTTCCTTTTTCTGCCTTTTTGAAACCGCCTTGTCAAGATTATCCATATACTTTTTCGTCTTTTTGAAAGCGTCCTTCCAAGAGCTGGACGCGTTGAATACGCCGCCGATAATTTTGACGTTCGATTTCCGGAGTCTGTGAACCGAATGCTTAATGCTGTCAACGGTAGCAAAGTCACCCCTGACCATAAACAGTGCCGCGTCTACGATATCGTTGAGGCGGAGCACCTCGGCGTCGATGCCGACAGGAGCCGCGTCGATAAGAACGTAATCGTAGTCCTTCATAACGTCAGCCATAGCTCCGAGCATAGCGTCGTTGAAATTCTCGGGGATTTTTTCAAGTATAACCGGCAGCAAATCAAGGCAGCCGTTAACATGCATAACAGCGTCGATTTTGTCGGAATCGCCCCTGTACAGCGCGTTTAAGGTTTGCTCGTATTCCAGCTTGTCGGCAAACAGAGCTCCCAGCTGGGGATTTTCAAGGTCGCAGTCAATCAAAAGCGTCCTTTTACCGAGCTGCGAAAGATACAGCGCGACATTTGCGACAACAACCGTTCGTCCCTCCTTGCGAGAGGTCGAGGTAATATAAATTTTACGCAGATTTTTGCTGTCCATACGGTTTATCAGCATATGCGCAAGCGATTTGAGATCGTCCCTGATTACCGAATCCTTTTCGGGGAACGTTACGCTTGAGTGCGCAAGCTCGGGATCAAACGGAAGCGCGGCGAGCAAATCCATTTCGAAAACATCTTCCATATCCGAGCTGTTTATCATTGTCGCGCCGAAGATAAACCTGATCAGGCAGAACAGAACGCCGATTACAAGACCTACAAGCGCAGAGTAAATCCAAGTTGTAATGCCGATATTACCGCCGACAATAAAGGACGCGGCAGGTTCGTCAATAACGCTGATTCTGCCTATCTTCATCGTGTTGAGCAAAAGGGTATCGGAGGATTTATTAATCTCCTCCATAATCTGCAGCCCCTCGCGCTCGCTTCGCCATGTCAGAGTCAGCTCGATAATCTCGGTGGATTCATAGCGGCTTACGCTTAGGTTGTTCGCGATAGTCGACGGCGCGACGCCTCTTAATTCGAGGTTTTCTATAACCATCTCCATATTCTTTTGGCTTTTAATAATATACCTGGCGTCGTCGGCGAGCTCCCTGGCGATTTCAACGTCGGTCTTATACGGAAAATTTGTATTTGAAGAAAACTGATCCTTCTCATTAAGCGCGGCTACAACAACCGAGGATTTGATTCTGTACTCCTTGGACATTTCTCCCCGTATATAACCCGCGCCGATAACCACAATTCCTATAATAAGCCCCAAAACGGTAAACAACAGGATAATGCGCCAACCTTTAAGCAGGTGGTAAACTATATCACTTTTCTTCAACTGTGTCTTTTTGTTGCTCATTAGCTTTCTTCTTCTTTCTTCTGTTGCGAACCACTCTTACCGTAATAAAGGATATAATCGCGATAAGCGCGGCAGCGGCTAGAATAAGTATTGTATCCCACAGCGTCCATTTAAATGTTTCCGACTTTTGCAGAGCGGAAATGTCCTTGACGTCTATCTTTACACGGTCTGAGTTATTATCGCCGATTTCAAGGTAATACGTGCCGGGCGCAAGTCCCTCGATTACACGTTCCTCGCCGTAAGCGTTCCACAAATCAACCGTTTTATCATTTTCATCGAGCAGTGCCAACTCAACACCCGTAAGACTGTTCTTGAAAATAATATCCTTAACGTCAACCTCAAGCCTTGTCATATACGCGGTCTGCTCAAATACCGGGTGAGCCTCGCCGCCGATAAGACCGTCCTTGTCAACAGCAAAGTCCTGTTTGTCGGTTGTAATCTTGTACGGCTCGGGTACGCTCTTGAGCGTGATTGAGTATGTTTTATCCTTATCGAGCTCGAAAATTACAATCTTGCCGTTTTCATCCGTTGTAGCATCGGGCTTGTCGGTAACTGAATATACCGCGCCCTTGATCGGCTCTCCTGAGTACTCGTCGGTGAGCACAAAGTCGGCCTTGGTCTTGGTGCAGGATATAATAATCGCGTCTTTTTCGGAGTTGGTAAGCGTAACCTCCGCATCAATCCTGGACATATATCTCGCGTAATACTGCGCCGCGGTTGTCTGAGACAGATAATACTTGCCCAAATACAGCTTTTCGCTCGCGCCGAATCCGTTGGCGTCGCAGGTGATCTGCCCCACCTTCTGACCGCTCTTGTAGCGCACCGTTCCGTCGAGCGTAACTATGTTCTCGGCCGCGTATATCTCATACGTCTGGTTGGGAACCTTCTCCTTGGTATCAATATCTATGCTGCGCACATAAATTTTGTTTTTGCTCGGCGACAGCGGTATTTTTACAAGGAAGGGATCCGGCCAGTCGAGCGATTCATTAATCTCAAAATCGAAATTCTCAGCAAGTCCGTAACCCTTAGGAGCCACAAGATTGTGGAAAGAATACCAGCCGTGCGGTATTTTTTCAGGCAGATAAAACGTTCCGTCCTTGGTAGTTTGGTACTGCTTGTATTCAATTTTTGTCGGGTAATAGGTGTGCAGCTTTTGTAAACCGCCTACCGCGTTTTTCTCAGCGTAAAGCTCAAACAGAGTACCCTCTTTTTTGATAACATTGCCGGTTTCATCATCGACAACCGTAACGAGAACCGCGCACTTGTCATGTCCCTCGTCGGGGTTATTGTCCACGGGTTTCTCCTCATTGGGATCATTGTCTCCGCCGTTATTTCCGCCGCTGTGGTTTTCCGGCGGAACGGTATAAAGAGCGTCATAGGAATGATCGTCATATGTAGTCGGTTGAACGTCATAATCATTGTTGTTTGCTGCCGCGTAATTATCGTTATTATGATTATTTTCCGCCTGCTTCATCTGAGAAAGATACAGCAAAAGCAGCATAAGAATCAACAAAATAACCAGCAGCACACCCGCCATTATATCGGTAGAGGTTTTCCAGTAACTCTCCTCGCTGATATTTCTTTTCTTTCTTCTTCTCATATCAGTTTCTCGTTAAATAATCTGAAAGGTTTTTATTGCTGTGAACTGTAGTTCATAAGATTTTCGTAATCCTCACGCGACATCTCGGAATAAAGGTGAGATCCGCGTCCCGCCATACATCCAAACCGCTTTACGTCGGCAAGCAGCTTGGCTGAGGAAATTCCCTCGCAGGTCATCTTAAGACGCGCGTTCATCGCCTGAGTGAAAATACTCTCAATCTCGCTCTCATCCTCAATCGAATCAAGGTCAAGGCAAATTTCATCCGCTTTTGTCTCTCCGAGCTTAACAAGGTTGCCGCTGAAATTCGCGATTGTAACCTTGTAGCCGTTAGAGATAAACTTCTGCTCCGCCTTCTTCGCCTCGTCGTGACAGATTGTGTAGGCACTCTCGTCAATAGCCACCTCAATATATCTCGGCTCAAGCTCGTAATCCTCGGCAAGCTCGCTGATACTGTCGAAAACATCGAGCGCGAGCAGGTCGGTCTTGCGGATATTGAGCACAACGGGCACGGGGTGCGCGCCGTTGTCAATCCAGCTGCGTATTACAGAGCAAATCTGCTCCCATAGGAACTGGTCCAGCTTAGCGATAAAGCCGTCCGACTCAACAATCGGCATATATACCGACGGCTGAACCGTACCCAGAACCGGATGGTTCCACTGCAGCTTGCTTTCCGCCTTAATAATACTTCTGTCGGCAAGGCTGCAAACCGGCTCAAGCACAAAGGTAAATTCTCCGTGCCTCATACCGGACAGAATATCTATCATCATCCTCTGCTCCTGAGCGGGATCCGTAGAGGCTCGGCTCAGGCTTAAGCTGCTGTTTGTGCGGAGCACCTCAAGGGTTTGAATCATCTTCTCGGTATTGAGATACTGATTTGCCCTGATCTGCTCATCGGCAGTCGGCTGAATATAGAGGTGGAATTTTTCGTTAAACAGGGCACATTCCCTGAGCATAATATTCCATACCAGTCTGTACGCGATATTAAACATTATCGAGAGGATAACGCCTGCAATCGAGGTATAGAACGCGGTTGAAATACCGGCGAGCAGAGTTTCGATACTCTCCATAGTCGCCTCTGCGGAGCTGAACGCTACCGAGCTGATACCGGTAACAAGTCCCATAAATGTACCCAAAAGTCCCAAAGCGGTAAGAATACCGGCAATCTGGAGCACCGCTCCGCGCCAGCTGTAAACGGCAAGCGTTTCGTCGTTGATAACGTCCTCAATATCGCTTATAATAACGCCGTTTTCCTCCTGGCTTGTGACGTTTTCAAGATAAGCGTCAAAAAGCTCGTCTAGCTTTTTCTGCTTAAAAAACGGTTTGGAATTAACCACCGCGGTCCACACGTTATCCGCGTGAACCTCACGTACACGTTCTATACTGTTTTGTCCGTATCTGAGCCCCGCCGAATACAGCAGGTTCGGGATAAGTCCGAACGCAAAACCCGCCGCTATAATAAGCGTCATTACAGCCACGATAATCATTGAAAGATAATCGGGCGAGATAATTACAAGCAGAGCGCATACCGCAGCAAAAACCGTGCTTAAAACAATAATTATTCTTTTCATTTTTCCTCCTGAACGGATGAAAGCACAATGTATAATCTTAACTTTTTAATTATACAAATAATTTGCGTTTATGTCAACATTTTTTGTGATACTGATAAATTCGTGAAAAAACTTAACGTTTTCTTATAATATCCTTTAACCTTATAGCACCCCATTTGAGAGCATTCCACTGAACATCCTGCTTGCGGACAATATCAAAGCAAAAGCCATCCAGAACGATGTCGTAATCCTTGGTTGAGCCGAAATCGTTTGTGGAAAAAATAACCATTTCGGTTTTATAGGTATCCTCAACAAAACCTGAAAAGTCAAAATCAACGGTAAAAAAGTTTTTGCCCTCGTGTATTGTGCCCAAATCGAGGCATAATGAAGATCCCAGCAATCTGTCCAGTGAGTCGCGAAATCCTATTCTCAGCTTTGCGTGCTCCAGAAAAATCTCAGAAGAGATACCTATTTTCGCCGTCGCAACTTCGCCCTCATTAAAAACATTCAAATCTCTGTCCAAAAATTCTATTGAATCGTAAGAGATACTCCTGTTGAAGTTGTACAGCTGATATCTTTTAGCGTCGCGCAAATCCAACGCGGCGGACTTATCCGCCAAATTAATATCGGAATAGATTGCAATAGCTTCCTCAACGTCACCGTCAAATACAATTTCGCCGTGATTAAGGACAATACACCTGTCGCAAAGCTGACGGATTGTGTTCATATTGTGGCTTACATACAGAACTGTCTTGCCCTCATCCTGAGAAACGTCGCTCATTTTTCCGAGGCATTTTTGCTGGAATTTTACATCGCCTACCGCGAGCACCTCGTCCATAACAAGAATATCAGCGTCAAGGTGTGCCGCGACCGAAAACGCGAGCTTAACCGTCATACCGGAGGAATATCGTTTTACCGGGGTATCAATAAACTTTTTACACTCGGAAAACTCAATGATTTTATCTATCTTGCTGTCTACCTCCGCCTTTGTCATACCCAAAATCGCGCCGTTGAGGTAAATGTTTTCTCTGCCGGTGAGCTCCTCGTGAAAGCCTGTACCTACCTCGAGCATTGAGGAAACCTTTCCGTCAATATAAATTTTTCCTTCCGTGGGGGCTGTTACACGGGAAAAAATTTTGAGCAGAGTAGATTTTCCGGCGCCGTTGTGTCCGATAATTCCGAGTCTTTCGCCCTTTTTTATCTCTAAATCTATGCCCTTCAGTGCCCAAAAAACCTCATTTTTATCATACTGCTTCTTGCCGAGCTTAGCGTTTGGGTCATCATTACCGCGCCTTCGCGCAATCCAGCTTTGAATATCTCCCTGAAGGCTGCCTCCGCCGATTACGCCGAGCTTATACCTCTTTTTTAATCCGATAATCTTTACAGCCAAATCTTTTTCGTCCATAATTACCTCTTATACAGTATCCATAAAGGTCTTTTCAACCTTATTAAACATAATAATTCCTATAAACAAAACGACTATTGCCACTACCCAGCTGATTCCCCAGAACATAAACGGTGCCGTTCCCGAACCGAGCCAGCCGTAACGCATAAGTTCTATAGCCGGAGAAACAGGGTTGAGCATCATAAGGTTGTACACCCAGCCGGGAAGCGATGAACCGGCGATGATAACAGGAGAAAGGTACATCCATATCATTACGCCGAAGCTGACCAAAACCTGCAAATCGCGGTATTTTGTGGTGAGTGATGAAATAATTATACCGAAACCCATACCGAGAATAGCAAGTTCAAGAACAAGAATCGGAGTGAGCGCGGCTACCCAAGTGATATGAATATCGTTTCCGCCTATCATAAAAGCAACGGTAAAGATAACAAACATAGTAAACTGAATAAAAAAGTTTATAAGCGACGATATCGCGTTTGCTATCGGAGTTGTCATTCTCGGAAAATAAATTTTTCCGAATATTCTTGCGTTAGCGGTAAATGTATTTGAATTTTTAGTGATGCAGTCCGAAAAATACAGCCACGGCACGTTGCCCGCCATATAAAACAAAAACTTGGGTACTCCGTCTGTTGACAACCCGGCTACATTTCCGAAAATAAATGTCTGCGCCAGGGTTATCAGCAGCGGCTGAACAATAAACCATACCGGTCCCAAAACCGTCTGCTTATATCTGGTTGTAAAATCACGTTTTACAAACAGCCAAACAAGGTCGCGGTACTGCCAAACCTCTTTCAGCTTTAAATCAACCAGCCTGTGTTTCGGCTCAATTATTGTTGTCCATTTTTTTGACATTTTTGACTCTCCCGATAAATTCTAATATTATAAGTATAAATTCAATTATTTAAATAACGCCCTGTAAGCGTCATGCATAAAGCCGGGTACTATATCTAAAATTTTCCCCTTCATCGCCATAGTTTTTTCCTCTTTTACACGGTTTCTGAAATACTGTTCACCGTCCTGAGGCTCTATCGGCGTAAAACCGTAAATATCAAAATTATCCTTTTGGCGGTTATAAACCTCAACATACTCGCTGTTGTTCAGCACGTTATCAATCTGTTCCGCCTTGTACTTGTACGGCTCGTCAACGTACATCATAGTATCGATAACCCAAATAGCGGATAATAAAATTCTTCCGTCAATTATATTGTTTAGTTCTTCGGTCATCATACCGTGCTCCAGCGCAAAAGTCCTTACAAAACAGTTGATTCTCAGCAGTCGTTCAAATGCGTTTGAGCCGCTGTAAGATGTCACCGAACGCGTTTGGTACTTAATGTAGTGATAATCAACATCATCAATTAGTACGATAGACTGTGCTTTGTCAAGGTACTGGAACACAAACATAGTGTCCGAGCCCTGCATTACATCATCCTCAACCCTAAGCGGTTTAAGCAACTCGGTGCGGAACATCTTTGCGTAAAGATAATTAAGCCTTCTGTCATCGAGCAGCATGGGAATATATTTATTAAAATCTTCCTTCGTAATAAATATTTCTCCCCTCTCGGGATGAACGTCTTGAGGAATATCCTTGCCTTCTTTTAAATACTCAACTCTGGATATAACCAAATCCGCGTTGTGATCCTCAGCTTCGTCAACAAGATGCTTAAGGTAATCGTCCTCAAAATAGTCGTCGCCGTCGGCAAAAGCCGTCAGCGGAGTGCTGAGTTTACTGATTCCTATATTTCGCGCTTTGGATATTCCGACATGCTTAAGTTCCAAAATCTCAATTCTGTCGTCCTCTTCCGCGTATTTTTTGCAAATTTCAAGCGAGTGATCGGTAGAACCGTCATCAATCATAAACAAACAGTAATCGGTAAAGGTCTGTCTTTTCATACATTCAAAAAAACGTTCCAAATACTCGCTGATATTAAATACCGTAACCAATACGGTTAACTTGTGCTTCATTTTTGCCTCCAAGGTATTTGCAAGGGCAGTGCAATTGCAGTTTTATGTGCCGGTTATGCGGCTAAATCTTTGCAAATAAGACTTTTCGTCAAAAAAAGCTGTCCTTCCTTGTGATTTCTCTTTATAACCTTTTAATAGCTCAGGATTGTTAATTAATTGTTTTATTCCATTATATAGTCCTTTTGCGCTGTTTTCAACTATCATACCGTATTTGCCGTTCCGCAATATTTCCGGTGGACCGGCGCAATCGGTTGTCAGCACCGGCAAGCCGAGCGCCAACGCCTCGGCAACAGTCAGGTTAAAGCCTTCATACCGCGATGAGCATACATATAAATCCGCCGAACGAATATACTTAAACGGATTGTCCTGCATACCTGTCATCGTAAGATGCTCAACGCCCGTCTGTCTCGCGAGAGTCTCAAGTGCCTGCCGTTCATTCCCGCCGCCGATAATCACAAGCTCCAAATCATACCCTTCCCGCTGCAGGCGCGCGCAGGCTTTAATCAACCTGTCGTAGCCCTTGGCAGGCATAAGCCTGCCGATTGACATAATCGCGAAGCGCTGTTTTTTATAATCGCAGGGCATTACGCTTTTCTCTCTTATCGCGTCAACGGGAATCGGATTATAACAAACTACGGCTTTTTCTTCCAAGCCGATATTTTTGATAAATTCCTTTCTGACCTGTTCGGAAACGCATAAAATCTTATCAAAGCACGAGTAAGCGTCCTTTACCTCGTCCATATTATTAAAGTTTTTGGTAACCCCTTCACATCTTGAAAAGTCGTTGTGAACCCAAGCGAGCTTTAATGAATCCGGATTAGTTGAACCGCTTATTATTTTCACGCACCTTCCGCGAAAAAAAGCGATTTCGATATCATATTTATTGTCGCCGATATAATACTTGTAAAGCTGACGGGCAGACGCTCTTGTCTCCCACAATCCGTTATCATACATCGTGTGGCGGATATAAGGAATTATTTTACCCAAATGCTTTTTCGGCTCTTTATATATTACCTCAACTTTTTCGTCCAAATCGCCTTTCATATCCATTTCGGGATTGAACGTAACCGCGGTAACACTGTTGCCTGCCCTGACGAGCACATTCGCTATGGTTACAAATACTCTTTCCATTCCGCCGGTTCTAAGCGAAGGGAGCATAAACAAAAATTTCTTCAAATTATTTATCCCCTTTCAGCCGTTTTCTGACAGTACGGTAATAATATTCGTAGCTTTTCTCCCTTGCAGTAAAATATCTTATATCACGGATAAGCCCTTTAGCATCATTTTTAAGAATCCTTTTTCGAACGGAAGCAGTTTTCTTACTCCTTGTCCAGGCGGTTTTTGCGCGCTCTTTATTGTATTCGGCACTGATAACTTTTCGTACGTACTCGATTTTCTCTTTTCTGCTGAGCTTCCAGTTAGGATTTTTGTAATAACCTGCGTCACGGAATATCGTGTTATAAAACCATTCGTCGGCAAGTGCTCTTGATTCTCCGTCGTAGAGGTTAAATTCTTTCAATAAATTTTCTAAAAAAGAATTATAATTCACATCGATCAAATACGAGTCCTTCGGAAATTTTTTCCAAATCTTTTTTTGATTATTCTGCCTGAAAAAGTAAAGCGGCTCCTGCAAGGTCAAAAGACTGTTAACATGCTTAAAATACTCGCCGTTAAACAGCGCGTCCTGAGTTCTTTTTACATCGGGAAATCGAATGTTATATTTTTCAATAATACTTTTCTTATAAACCTTATTCCAAGGCTGATTGAGCATCGCGTCAAAAACCAGCCTGCAGTATTTTTTTCTGCACTCCTCCGGCGTGTGCAAATCAAGCGGTTCGGGAAGCATAACGTTTCTTGAAACTTCCTTCCTTGCTTCATTATAAAAAATCTCCTCATAGCCGAAAACCAGCAAATCGGGCTTTTGTTCCCGGGCAACCTTAAGCACAGCTTCAAGCATATTCGAATCTGCGGTATCGTCCGAATCGAGGAACATCACAAGCTCGCCGTTTGCGTGCTCAATGCCGTTGTTGCGCGCAGCACCTGCGCCCTGATTTTTTTGCGTCAGCACGGTTATACGACTGTCCTTTTCGGCGTATTCACGGCAAATATCCAAGCTGTTGTCGCTTGACCCGTCGTCTACCAAAATAAGTTCAAAATCAGATTCTGTTTGACTTAAAAGCGAGCCGATAAACTCGTCCAAATATTCGGCTGTATTATAAACAGGAGATATGACCGAAACATTAACCATTTGGTTTCCTCTCGTAAAAATCTAAATACTTTTTGATTCCAAATATCAAAATAACAAGTGCCTTAACCGTTTGCTTAGGTGTTTTTACGCTGATTATTTTTTTAACTGTTTTTTTGTATCCGGACAGATATTTAATAAACTCTTTCTTTGTTTTTTCATCCATTTCATTTGCACGGAGCATGGTGTTCAAAAAATACTCGGATGAATATTCAAAATAGTTTTTATATTTTTTCGCCAACGGATGGCTTACCATTTGTGAGCCGACAAATATTCTGTCGCAGGTTCTCTTGTAGGCTTTTTCGGGTTCGGTGGTGTTTGATTTTGAATTGCGGCGGCGGCGTCTTCCGTAAAACGGTCCATAGCAAAAAGCTATGGTTTCGCTGTATAAAAGCACATTGGCAACCCACTCATCATCCTCGTGGTAAATTCCTGCTGTGAAGGAGAAATTATGTTTAATTATAAACTCACGGCTCACAATTTTCGTAGGAACCTGTGTAACCCAGATACCGTTTTGTCCATAAATTGAGTTAAGAATCTCATCTGTACGGTACAGATGGTTTTCCTGCCAACTACCCTTTTGGTAACTGATTATAGCTTTACTGCCTTCCTCGTCGTATTCCTCAGGCAAATAAATCAAAACATCGCAAGATGTTTTTGTAAGTGAATCCGCGAATTTTTCCAGCGCGCTATTTCCGATTAAAAAGTCGTCGCTGTCCAAAAAAAGCAAATATTTTCCCGAGCTGCTTTTTATTCCGTTATTTCTTGCCACCGATGAACCGCTGTTTTTTTGCTTTAACAGCTTTAAGTTCGGGTATATTTTTTGATACTTCTCGCAAATCTCAGCAGAGTTATCCGACGAACCGTCGTTAACAACTATCACTTCATAATTCCTAAAGGTTTGATTAACAACAGAGTCCAGACATTTTCCTATATATTTTTCATCATTAAAAACGGGTATAATTACAGATATAAGCGGACTATTCTCCATTTTTTCTCCTAAATCAATTTTTTTAGGTACATCTTTGCCCTGTATGTTTTTGGCAGGTAAAACGGCTTGCAAAACTCTTCCCTGATTCTCTCGTCGGGCTCTACCCTTTCAAGGACAATTTTTCCGTTTGAGTTTTCAAGCTGAACATCAAAAGCGTCATTTCCGTTATATTTGCCCTTGCTGTGCGTGCCGCTTCCGTCGCGCCCGATTGTCTGAATCAGGGATTTTGCCGGCACGATATTATACATATTATTCTTGAACATAGCGTAATCAAAGCGGATTGCCCACGAGTTTACCTCGCCGTTCATCTGGCAGTCGAGCATCCCCGAACGGTCATTACCCCAGCGGTTGAAACGTCTGCGCTGTGAAAAGCTCTTCTTGAAAGCGGTGTAATCCTTAACATCCCAGTCGGTTTTTTCCCAACGGTCCTTCCATGTCGCCCACGCGTAGCTTGAACTTCGCTGAGTTTTGATTACATCATATTTGTAATCGTCAGGCAGCTTCATCGGCACGGTAAATCCGCCGATTGACCAAATTGTTGAATCGTTTTCGTAAAAATCGAGAGCGTTGTTCATAAATTCCAAAAAGCCCTCTGCGGAAACCGCGTCATCTTCAACCACAATTACCTTGCCGTATTTTTCGATAACCTCACTCACTCCGCCGATAACGGATTTCGCCAGGCCTTTGTTGTGCCCGGATCTTTTTACAGAGAAGCCCTTAAAGCATTCCCTGAAATTTTCGGCAACGCTCGCAACCTCGTTTTGAACCAAGCCGTCCTGCCCCTCTTTGGGACCATCGATAAAGACAAATACTTCGGTATTCCCCGCACCGCGGTTTTCGGACAACGCCGTTAAGGTTTTTTTCAAATGTTCAGGTCTGTTATACGCGAAAACAACTGTCGGTGCAACCATAGGTTCAACTCTTTTCGTATGAATTTGAAATTCCTTCCAATATCTCTGTGAATCTGTTTATGTTGGTTTCTGTATTATAATCGCCCTCGGCGCGTTCTTTTGCTTTCAGTCCGATTTTCTCAGCATTTTCGCCGTCGGAGAAAACCTTGTCAATGTAATATTCCAACAGATAGGGTGCTGACGACGGATACAAATACGCCTCTTTTTTATGCTCAGCAAAATCACTCACTCCGCCTACATCCGAAGCTACGCACGGCACTCCGAGCAGCATTGCTTCTCCTAACGAATTTGGTGAGTTTTCAATGGTAGATGGTAAAACGAATACGTTGGCATTAAGATATTCACGCTTCATTTCATTCTCGTTAAGCTCACCTAAAAGCTCTATATTATCCTTAAGATTATACTTTTTTATCAGGCTTTTAATATATCTGATATAAGAGCTGTCCTTTATTTCGTTTTCGTCAACCGCCTTTAGTACCGGGTTATACCCGGCGGCTGCAATTTTAAGACCGGGATATTTATTTTTTAACTGCGCTGCTGCCTCAAGTAAATAGTGAAAACCTTTAAGCGGATAGTAGAACTGACTGATAAAAATTCTGTGCTTTTCACAGTTCTCGTACCGCCACTGTCCTCTGTAAAAAACGCTTCGCATTACATCGTTGCACTTATAATAAGCCGCATCCGGATTATACATTCGCAAAACCGCGTTATCCAGCGTTGTTCTGCCGATAAAGTGCTCAGTTTTTTCAATAGCCTGTTTTTCTTTTGCGGCTGAGATAAACATATTTTTTTGCTCGGTCAGTATATTGCTTCTGCGCGCAAAATCGCGAAAGGTCCATCTGCGCACAATCGCGTGCGGAACGCCCTCATGGTAGCTCTTTGCGCACGCCAAGGCTATGCCCTGGGCAAAAAGCGCGGTTTTACCCTTTATGCCGGCGAGTTTGCAGGCATTGAGCGCGAATAAAGTGTACGTTTTTTCAGTGCCGAATATTACCGTGGCATCAGGGTTTACGGCTTTTATAATATCCGCAAAATCACGCTCTGAGCCGGATACCGAAAAACCAAAAAAGGACACCTCGGTATCGCCTGCCATACATTTGATTATGCTGTTTACGTCCGCGCCCTCGCCCGCAACAGTAACATTTATATCGTCAGGCAAACCGCAAATCAGGCTTTTTATCCAGCTTGCGCAGCGCAAGCCGTTTTCAGTCAGCCTTGCACCGCAAATAAACATCACTTTCATTTTTATCCCTCTGTCTGCATTGAGTTTGAATAATCCTGAACAGAATTATCAAGGCTCTTATTATTCAGTGAATCTGTATCTGAAGAAAAAATCAGGTTCAAAATCATCGGGAAAAACAGACAGTGATTTTCTAACCACATCCCCGGATTAATAAACGACAAAAATATAGGTGCAACAAACAGCCACACAATATATCCCGAACCGGTTTTTTCGGCAAATGGCTTATAAAAGCATTTGTAGATTCCCCTATACATAAAGAACAACAATGTTCCGCCCATCAAGCCGAACTCCGCGAGATTATCGAGTATAAAAGAGTGTCCGCCGACCTTTTCGCCTGTCAAAAAGCTCCCGAACAACGGGTTTTTAAAAAATACCGTTAATGAGGTAAGATATCTGTCAAGCCTTTTATCATCATAACTGTTTATGGCTTCCTCTCCGCTGAATATCAATACCAATTTTTCACCCATGGTGTTATTTCCTATAAGCCCCGCAATCGCGTTTAGCAGCATCACCACTACGCTGCTGAAAACAAAGGCCAAAAACACTGCTGTCATGCCAAGTAAAAACATTTTTTTTGCAGACAGGTCTTTCGGGAGGAACAGCAGCATTGAGGTTACCAAAACAAGCATCAGCGAAATTGTGTATTCGGTGTTAACCGCCAGAGAGAATATAGCAATCGCAAAAATTACAGCAAAAATAAAGTGAATCCTTTTTTGCTTTAAGGCAAGAATTACAAGCGGATAAAGCAACGTACATGAATAAACAAATGAAAATCCGCCTATATTTTGCCAGTTGTAATTAACCGCAGTCGGATCCTGAGACGTCGCCGTGGTCGCCAAAACACGCGCGGCATTAGGATTATTTATACATCCTGCGATAGTTGTTACCAACGTTATGGAATACACAATTATTACGCAATAAGCGTATAAATTCATATTATCCGAATTATTTATCAAAAAATAACCGAGGCATACCGGCAGCATAAACAGCAGCACCTGATATCCCAAAAGCAGCATATTGCTTTTATCCGCCGTCAACATTTGCAGCAGCTCAAAAAGCACAAAGGGTACAAGCAGAGATACATACTCTCTGATGTTTTTCAAACCGCAGGCGACAAATGTGAAAATGACCGTGACAACAACAACACCCATATAAAAGTATGTTGTCAAAAAAGTACTTGTAGCCTGATTCACCAGCGGAGATATTGTATAAACAATTATATACAAAACCACCAGTACTTTTATATTAAATTTTTTTATCCACGCTTTGAACTTTGAGGTGTCCAAATAATCAGCTCATTTCAGATAAGAATTGGACTATCTTTTTTGCCTGAACAACATTCGATTTATTATTTAAAACAAATTCTCTTGCCGCTTTGCCGAACTCCTTACGCTTTGACAAATCGCTGTTAAAAAACGCCTTCAACGCGTCGCAAACGCCTTCCGGGGACTCATCCTCAAGCAAAATAACATAGGGATAATACTCCCTGGGCATACCGGGCAAAACGGTTGTAAGAACCGGTGTTCCCGATACCATATACTCCATATTTTTTGACGGAAAGGAGTACTTTGTGTATTCGGGTGAAGTCGGTCTGGGGTTTACCAGCAAAGACGCCTTTTGCTCCTGACGGACTATCTCGGCGTTTTCCGCAATTCCCATATATTTCAGCTTTGAATTAATATCACACAGTGCCTCAAGCTCTTGCTTAAAATCTCCGTTTCCGTATATCCGCAGCTCGGAATTATCAATATCGGCGTTCAAAAATCCGTTTACCAAATTTTGAATCCCGTATATTTTTCGGATGCTGCCCGCGTAGAGCACAACCTTTTTGCCGTTGATCTCCTCAAATTTAAGCTGTTCCTCGGGAATAGGAGCCTCGCTGTCAACATGACCCTCAAGCACAATATACGGTCTTTTTTTCTTGTTAACTCTCTCGTTCATCTGCTCGGTAAGCAGGATAAACGAATCGGCTTTGCCGAAAATATTATTATTAATAATTTTCGTTATTTTTCCGCTGCTCATCATATCCGGCAAATCGGTAACAATAGCGGCGGTTTTAATCCGTTTTAGCCTGCCTCCGATTAACGCTCCGTAGGAACACGCAATGTTAAGGCAATCAAAAACGACAAAAACGTCTTTGTCCCTTTTGGCTCTCAATACAAAAAACAGCGTGCCGAAAAAAATCATCAGTTGTCTGAGCACAGGCAAATTCAAGGTTGTAATATAGTGATAAGCTACCCTATCCTCACGGTCGTCCTTTTCGCGTATCAGCTTTTTGGAAGTGACCGAACGGTTTATGGGCAGAGGTGATATACAGCTGACCTTGGCTCCGTTTACCGCAAGCCCTTTTAACAGCAAATTATGATACTTCTGTACCGCGTGCCCGCCGTTTATATTATACTTTTTTTCAAGCTCGGCAAATTTTCTTTGCGAAGCAGCAGAACAGCCGTAGATAATCCTCATTATTATATCACCGTTATTTTACAGCGCGTTCGGCTATTTTTTTGTATGAAAAAACTTCCATACCCTTTTCCTCAGCCGCCGCCTTCATATTGTCAATATTTTCTGTCGCGGCTTTGATTACGCGGATATACTCCTGCTCGCTGTCATTTTCAAAGAACAGGCAGTTGCCGCCCAAATTGACGTGCTCAAAGCCCTTTATCCGCTTAAACAGACACGGCTTACCCATACCCGACGCCTGTTCCCACAGCACCGAGTGCAGTCCGGGAAACGCCGCCAAATCCGCCGCCGCGAAATCGTCGTATATTTCGCTTGAGCTTCTCCAGCCGATATGCTTTACTCTGCCGCTTAGCTGACCTTCAAAGCTCTCCTTCAATTCATCTGTCACGCTTCCGAACACAAACAGCTTAAGTTTATCGTCCGGAATATCGTTAACAGCCTTCATCAGTGTAATAACCTGCGGCTTGTTGTGGTCGATTTTACCTCCGGTGACGATTACAAAATCATCATCGCTGACGCCGTATTCGACTCTGCGGTCAATACGCACTCCGGGCCGCAACGCCCTTTGTACCTCGTCGTCATCCGCGCCCATAACAAGCAGCTCGCATTTTTCAGCCGGAAGTCCGTAGGCTTCCTTAAGAAAGTCCACCCTCGCCGGCACAACGCCGTAAAACTTTTCGGTGTACGGCTCAATTATCGCGGCACAGTGCTTCCAAATAATTTTATGTAAAATGTTTTTTGACAAAAAGTTTGTCGCGCTGTTGTTAAAGTCAGCGTGATTATCAACAAATACCCGGATACCGGGGTGTTTGTTCAAATATTTTACCACCGCGCTCATATCGAGGAACTGACAACCGTGAATAAACATAATATCCGGGTTTTCAGCTTCAAGCGCGTTTTCAAGCCCCTTATACCGCCTTAATAATTTTGAAAACGCTACAGGCGGTTTGTAGTCCAACCGGGTAACGGCAATGCCGTTAAGGTCGGTATAGACGGAATTTCCCTGATAATACTCATCTTTTCCGTTTCTGCCGCAAATCAACTTCGAGGCAATTATACTAACGTTATTGCCGGCCAGCTTGTGATACTTCGGCAGAATATTCTCCTGATAAGAAAAACCATCAGTATATCTGCCGAGCAGAATTAAATGTAATATATTCATATTCCGCCTCTGTTATAAAAACTTTTGGTAGTTTTCCTCGTTAACATTTATCCTCGGCAGGTAATACGGTTTTTTTATCATCTGCGATTCGGTACACCTTGCCGAAACCGTTGAAAACGCATATTTATACTTTTTCTTCGCCGGCTCAGCCGCCCTGTATCCGCAGGCATAAAGCGAGCCGTAAGGAAAAGCAAAATACTCCGGCTTTTGTCCCGTTATTTCAGTAAGCGAATTACAGTCAAGTTCTTTTTCCGCCTGACCGGCA
>OCTW013370838.1_pt1 | contig 24561 bp, 19 predicted proteins | sample 1539671 | NCBI WGS metagenome assembly OCTW01 (sample SAMN02144230, study PRJEB22623) | gut metagenome | biome: sheep rumen | host: Ovis aries | place: New Zealand | reverse complement strand
CTCGTATCCCTGCTTCTTCGCTACAGACGCAAAATAAGTATATTTGTTGCGGGCCTGGGACTCGCCGGAAAATGCTTCAAGAAGGTTCTTTTCAGTTTTGGTGCCGGAATAAGGGTTCATCGTTTACCTCCATGTTTAGTTTCTGTGTGTAAATGCTCCGGCGTCGTTCCGGGCAGAATGCATAGCCGGGCTGCGGAAAAATTTTCATTCATATTGTAGCAAAAATGACGGGGTGGATTCAAGAGAAAGAGCGCAGGAGGGAAGGTATCTGCAGGAAAAACAGGCGCCGCGCGGCCTCCTTTATGATAAAAGAAGCACTGTAACTGGTCAGTACTCGCGAAGATTTCTCATATCGATGTGCCTTTTTGCATACTCATCTTTTTATACTCTGTCGGGGATAGTCCCATGACTTTTTTAAAAGCTGTACTGTAATAAGCAGGCGTATCATACCCTACCTTCTCCGCTATTTCATAAGCCTTCAAATCCGTATTCATCATGAGATCACAGGCTCTCTGAATTCTAATCCTGATCAAATAATCTGTAAAAGCAATTCCCTCTTCATTTTTAAACAGCACACTAAAATAACTGGGACTTATGTGAACCTGATGCGCAACTTGCTCTAAAGACAAATCGTGGTCCATGTAGTGTTCCTCAATGTACTGTTTGGCCCGATAAACCAATTTCTTATTCTTGTGCTGCTGATCCTGTTCAAGCTGATCGATAATACTATAGACATTCTCACGGAGCATAGAAATCGCTTCATTCAGATTGCCCGCTCCGGATATTCGCCTGTACTGCTCTTTTGGGTCCAATCCAAGCGCCTCTTCGTCAACACCCATTTTACGGAGTTCTTTCAGAAGAGAGCCGAATAAACCTGCCGTCATCAGTCTCATGTACAGATAAGACTTACCTCCGTTCGCAAGAAGAGATTTCCGCATATCTTCCAGTTCACGGTCTACTTCGTGTTTATTCCAGCGGATAATCGAAGATACGATGGCAGATGTATCAATCGATTCATTATGAATCAGCTGTGTCTCCGTATTCTGCATACTATTAATATCCTGTGAGTAGACAATATCGGATGCCGCAGGATAGTTAAACCGATTCTGCTGCGCGATGCGCAATTCTTCTCTTGCCATCTGCATCTGCAGCAAGTCAGTATGTATTTCACTTCGAACAGATGTCACTGTATGCCCGTCATATTCTGCCGCAATTTTCTTGCGGCACTTTGCAATGACATTCTCGCCGATGTTCTGACACTCTTTTCTGCTTTCCGCCAATACATAGAAAGAAACAGTACCTGCGAATTTTTCAAACTCAATGGCATGATCATGACAATCTTCGATGCATTCATCAAGAATGGAAAGCATTCTGCGACATTCTGTTTCCGAAAGCTGTCTGGAATAATTGAGATAATCATCAATCTCCGCTGTCCATAGTCCAATGCATACATTGGAAACTTGCTGAAGTCTTTCTATCCCGTGAATCTGAATATAACTTTCCTCGCCTTCATTCATAAAGGAAAGAATTTCGCTCTTCTTATATAAAATGTTCCCAATTTTCAGCGTGCTTCCGGCTTCCTTCTGCTGGAGAATTGACACACATTTTTTCAGACAGTCTATCAGTTCATCCTCGTCTATCGGCTTAAGCAGATAATTGGAAGCTTCTGCCCGTATGGCCTCCTGCGCGTATCTGAAGTTATCATATCCGCTGATAATTATTGCCTGCGTATCGTTGTTCTGCTGTTTCGCATATCTGGTCAGTTCAATTCCACTCGCGCCCGGCATACATACATCACTGACCAGTATATCCGGATGGTGTTCATCAATCAGCTTTCTTGCCGCTGTACCGTCATACGCTATGCCGCATAGTTCAATACCAATTTTCTTCCATGGTATGAAAGATGCGATCCCCTGCGTAATGATTTCATCATCATCACATACAATTGCTGTATACATTTTTCCACCTGCACCATGTTTAATCATTAATCTAAATTCAAGGGGTGATCCGGACTACGCTTATCTATAAGAATTGTAACTGCAGTTCCTTTTCCTTCTTCAGATTCGATATATAATCCACAATCCGGACCGAAATACAAACGAATCCTGTCACTTACATTTTTGAGGCCATAGCCGCCACTCTCGGAACTTGGAATCATGCTCTTATCCTCTGTCATATCAGCCAGCCTTTTTCTCAGTGCTTTCAGCGCTTCAGCGCTCATTCCTGCGCCATCATCCTGCACGATCATTGCAATTTTGTCTTTTTCCTGTCGGACAATTACTTCAACATGTATTTCCGACGCTGCGTCTCCGACTCCGTGCGTCAAGGAGTTTTCAACCAAAGGCTGTAAAATTATCTTGGGAGACAGATAATCAAATGTTTGCTCATCCGCATGGATCTCATAAGTAAATTTGGATTTGTATTCCTGCCGCTGTAACTCAAGATATGCTCTGACGTGCCGCAGCTCATCCCGAATCGGGATAAAATCTTTACCGTGACTCAGTGAAATACGATACAACATGGAAAGATTTTTAAGCATCGCAATGGCATCATCTGTACGGTTCAATCTCATCAGCCATTTAATTGAATCAAGTGAATTATACAGGAAATGCGGATTAATCTGCTCCTGTAGTGCTTTCAACTCTAATTTACGCATCCTGCGCTGACTTTGATAATTCGAATTCATAAGATTATTAATTTGTACAACCATCTCATTGAATTCTGCTGCAAGCGACGCAAGCTCGTCCTCCCCCTTCGGCGTGACGTGTACGCTCAGATCTCCTTGTGCGGCTGCGCTCATAGCCTCCTCTATTTCAATAATCGGCGCCGAAAGTCTGCGGGAGGCAATCCCCGAACATACAATTGCAAGCGCTGCCTCAAGGAACATAATGCCAATGATTACGTAAAGCATGTTCGTAGCGGAGTAAAAGAAGAAACTTCTCGAAACAACTCCGGCAATAGTCCAGCCGGTAATAAAAGAGTGTCTGGCGACGATATACAGATTATTGCTGTCCGTCAGTGGAAGAATTGTTCTCTGAAGCAGGAGCTCTGATGAATGCATGCGGACTACATTCGCTGCATCATTCAGCTGTTGTTCACGAAGATTTGTACCGGAAGATTGAAAAAATATGTGATTGTTTTCATCCAGAATTAATAATGCCCCATTCCCCACTACATTACCGTCATAAAGATTATGTAGTTTAGCTGCCGAAATATCCACAACAATGACGCCTGTGTTTTCTCCAGAATGCGTGTCTCTGAACGGATAACAGCATGTAATGATTTTGTCATTGGCTGTCCTCACGACATAACTTCCATTATGAACGCTGTACCAGTTCGCTGTGAGAGAAGATAACGCCTTCCGATACCAAGCCGTATCCTGAAAGCTGTCCGAAATCAGGGATCCCGAATCCGATTTGCAGATGATTCCATTGTTTCCAATCAGATACACGCCGCTGAAAGCATCATCTGACAGCACCATCGATGCCAGCTCCATGTTTCCCTCAAGTTCTGAAGCATATTTTCTTGGTGCATTCGGGTAATCCGATCTCATCAACCTCTGCAGTAAGGCGTTATTTTCAATTTGCCTGCAAAGTTCCTGTGCATCCTCGAATCTGCCATTCATGTCTGAAAAAGCAAGCGTAACCTCTGTCTGCATGGAGGAGGTAGAAACAGAAGAAGTTGTCCTGACCTGCAAAATGATACTGATTATTGTCAAACCTATAAGCGGAAGAAGCGAAACATACAGAAGATACCGGACCATTCTTCTTCGTATGGAGCTGTTGGCTTTTTTCTTATATATTTTCATTCTGATTTTTCATTTTTCTTTGTCAGCACATCAACATATTGTGAAACTGTTGCTTGTGTGACAAGGGTATTCTCAACTGCGGTGTATTTGGGTGATATATCTTTTCCGCTTTCAAGCGTTTTCAAATCAGCTGCAATAAGATCGCCGAGATTATCACGTGGCTTTATCGTCGCAGTGTATTCCTCTGCTGCTATAGCTTTCAGGACATCCTGACTGCCGCCAATCGAGATAATTTTCAAATCCTTGTCCGGATGATATCCCGCCAGCTTCAGAGCGTAGAGCGCACCGATGCCATCTTCGTCACTGCACGAAAACACTGCGTCAATCTTATCCTTGTTTCTGCCCTGAAGAATATCCGTAAGAACTGATTTAGTACTGTTAATATTCCCATTTCCCTGTCCGGTTTCAAGGGTTGTCAAATTATCATACAGAGCCGCAGACTCCCGGAAGCCCGCAGATCGAAGATTAGACATCCTGCTTCCGGAAGATTCCGTAATTTCAACAATCCCGACCTCTTTCCCATGAAACAGCTCTTCAAGATATTCTGCGCACATCTTCCCCTGTGTTTGGTAATCAATACTGATTCCGGCCGCACACAGGTTGTAGTCCTGCGCGTTTTCCATCACCAGAATTACCTTTACCCCTTGGCGTTCCGCTGTCTCCAATATATGGTCAAGTCCTGTTCTGCTGCTTGGAAAAAGGACGAGATATCTGATGTCCTTCCTCTCTCCGTCAATATAGCTGTTGATATTTCTCATCTGCCATGAAGAAGAATATTGTTCGGGCTCGTCATAAACCAGTTTAAGGCCGGTGCTTTCAGTAATTTCTCTGATTCTTCCGATCCAGTCGGCGATCAATGCATGATCCGGTTCTACTATGGACACGACCACCTTCCCTGCCTCATCATAAGGATTGGTATTGATCTGAGAAGCCGGATGTTCCCGCAATCCCTGCAGCAGAAATATTACCGCAATAATCCCAAGAAACACGGCAAATACTGTATATTTTTCCGGCATTTTTCTCTGGAAAGTCTTTTTCATAAAGACAGATACCCCGCTGCAAAAACGCAAAGGAGGATATGAATTCATACCCTCCCCTGACTTTTATTCTTAGCAAATATTATGGCATAGTTACAAATGCTTCCGCCAATAAGATTTTATTGACGGTCAGGCATCTTTGAAGAAAAGCCGCTGCGCATTTCCTCCCATTATCAGATCCAGATCAGACTGCGGTATTCCTGTATGACGGTCTAACAGATGTATCAGCTGATCATATGTCGCATGATTCAGCATCCCAGGATAATCACTGGACCACATCATTTTATCAGCCCCTACCTTTTCATACGCCTTTTGAATAATCGCTGCCGAAGTCGGATAAGGATACTCTTCTTTAAAGTATACTGGAACAGTAGAAGTATCAAAATACACCATTGAATTATTCCGCACGAGCTCTACCAGATCGTTAAAACGGTCATTATGCAGACCTCCGGCGAAGCAGCTGTCAGCCCCCATATGGCATAGAACGAATAAAATTTTCGGAAACAGCTTTGTAAGCTTATGAAGATCCTCTATATCTCTTCCTGTGAACATATGGATAAAACAAGGCTGATGATAAGCGTTCAGAACATCAAAAACCGGTAGCAGATCATCGTCAGCCATATGTTTGTTCTTGGCACACTGAAATGTGCTGTCTGTTTCAATCTTAAAACCAATCAGTGGTGTACTATCATAAATACCTGCAAGTTCTTCAGCAGCTTCTTTTCCCTTGAGCAGATCGACAAGCGCAATGCCTTTCAGGCGATCCGGATACTTATTCACGCTTTCAATAAAATAATCATTTGTATACCCATAATATGGGTTGGCCATTAAAAGCGCCTTGTCAACCCCGCTGGCATTCATCTGCGCGATCAGAGCTTCTACCGGGCTGTTGCTGTTTTCAAAAGAAGGCGGAAAAAACTGCACCTTCCGGTTGCCGATTTGCGCCAGTCCATAGCGCAGAGAACGCAGCGGTTCTCCCTGCGTTATCGCCGCAAGCGTATCACAGACATGTGCATGAATATCGATAATCATAGTATCCTCCGCATTAATTCATCTCAGCGAAAACAGTAACCGGTCCGCTGTCCACACCTGAAAAACGAAGCGGAATAGCATATATTCGTCTGATATCCCCATCCTCAATAACCGCCGGAAGTGCACCGAGATTACAGTCCTCGATAATCATAATATATCCGTCATGATGCATCCCAAGCATATAGCGATGAGCCTCATCACCGTCTATCGTGTCGGAAGGGCTGGCAAGAGATAAGAAGTCCAGCGCGATTGCCTTGATCTGACCGCAAAAATGATCCATCAGATACTTTGCAGCTGCGGCACTTACAGCAGGTCCGTTATGATTATATAGATCCTTCTGCTGATTCCTGATCTCCCAGAATCCGGTTCTGATGCATAACAGATCGCATTCTGCCATCTGTCTTTCATATGGTGCCAGATCCTCAGGAAGTATTTTTTCTCCGGCTTTTTTGGGAAGATCAAGCACTAAGGGATGATCATAAATAAACCGTTCAAAAAACGGAACTTCGTTCAGCGCCGGACCGTTTGGATTATAATGATTCGGCGCGTCAATATGCGTTCCGAAATGATTAAAAAGTGTAATCAGGGAAGTATTGCAATTGCTTCCGCCCGCGAGACTTACTACATTTCCATGGATATATGACGGACATCCCGGCCAATTAATTCCTGTGTCTTCCACAGGGTAGGAAAGCATTTTCCACATATACGTCACTCTTTCTTTTTTCTTCCATATACTGTAATCAGTAGCACTATAATCAGAATTCCTTGAACAATGTCTTTTCCTGCCTGAGGAACTGCCATGGCAGTCAGAAGGCTGGTAAGAATCGTCATAATTCCAACACCTGCTACCGTACCAAGGTATCCACCCGAACCGCCGGCAATGGAAGTCCCTCCAATGACTACCGATGCAATGGAATCCATGTTATATGTTGCACCTGTAGACAGGTATGCTGTCCCGGTATACCCGAGGAATAAAAATCCTGTAAATCCAGCCAGCACGGAGGAAAGAATATAAATAACAGCCAGCGTTTTAGGAACGGAAATTCCGGAATAGGAAGCGGTAACAGGATTAACACCAATTGCATATACTGACCGGCCGAACACAGAATACTTAAGGACGATTATGATCACCACAGACAATATCAGCCAGATCACCGTCGTCCAGTTGATGGTTCCCAGAAATCTCGAGTTCACAAGAGCGCTTGTAAAAGGTGAAGATTTCCCTTTGGGCGCGCCATCGCAGTAAATATACGCTATGCCATAGACTGCGCTTCCGGAAGCAAGTGTCATAATCATTGCAGGTATATGGAGCAGATATACACCCGCGAAATTTACAAGACCGATCGCTGTCGATACGAGCAGGCAGACAAGAAGCGCGGCAGGGACATTTTTATCAGATCCGCTGACGATATATGCGCTCATAATATTGCAAAGCAAAAGTGTATTGCTCAAAGACAAGTCAATCCCTCCGGTCAGAATTGCTAATGTCTGACCTATGGCGCAGATACCCAGGAAAGACATCTCTCTTAAAATGACCGCAATATTATTTGTGCTGATAAACCCGGGAACTGTAATGTTACCGAAAATCAGCATCAGTATCATGATTGCGTATACGGCAATAACCTGAATTGATTTTTTAGATTTCATCTTGGCCCCCGTCACTGTTTCATTTTTCTAAGCGCGCTCATCGTCAGAGCAACCATAAGAATAACGCCCGTCAGAACATACTGGTAATACGATGAAACATGCATCAGATTGAGAATATTTCCGACAATGCCGATAATCAGTACTGCCGCAACACATCCGATCGCGCTGGATTTTCCGCCCATCAAACTTGCTCCGCCGATAACTGCCGCATTAATGGAATTCTGCGAATAAGAGTCTCCGATAATAGGACTTCCGGATTTTGAATATGCAGAAATATACAGTCCTGCAAGCGCTGACATTATTCCGCAGATAATAAAAGCCTGAACCTTGGTTCTGTCCACCAGAATGCCGGATGACCTCGCTGCCTGCTCATTACCGCCGACTGCCAGAATATTACGTCCTGTTCTTGTTCTATTCAGAAGCAGCCAGATGACAAGTGTAGCAGCAATCCCGATAATGATCGGGACTGCGTAATTCCAGCCTTTTGTGAGAAAATTACACAGATTTTTCGGCAGCTCTCCTCCTGGCTTGGCCTGAATATACAGCGCAATTCCAGATAGAATTGTCTGTGTTGCAAGAGTCGCGATGATTGGCTGTATATTGCCTTTTGTAACAAGAAATCCGTTTATCAATCCGACCAAAGCTCCAAATGCGATTGCAACAACAAACATCGCGAAATAGGAACCTATATTGCCATCACGCAAAATACTTACGCACAAGACGTTGATAACGGAAATCACCGCTCCCGTAGAGAGATCCACACCGCCCAGAAGAATGACAAACATTTGACCGAGCGACACCAGAAGAAGGCCAACATTCTTGGAAAACAGATTACGTACATTTCTCATTCCGAGAAAATGTGAACTTAAAGTTGCGGCAACGATAATAAACGCAATCAGAAACGCGTATATAAATACGACCTCGCTCTTGCGGGAAAACAACAATTTCCGGTTGTGCCGTGAACCCAGAAGATTTTTAACCGGTTTCTGACTATCCATCACTGTTCTCCTTTCTCCGTCTGATGATTAAGGTCCATTGCGCCCTGCATAATGCTGACCTCGTTGATCATGTCTCCCGTGTATTCACCAGTCAGACTGCCTTCGTACATCGTCACTACCCTGTCACTGATTCCAATAACTTCCATCATATCGCTGGTATATACGATAATTCCTACCCCCTGATCTGCCAGTTCACGAATCAGTTTGTAGATCTCCTGTTTTGCCTCAACGTCAATGCCCCGGGTAGGCTCATTTAAAAGAAGGAGTACCGGCTCGTCAGCCAGATTCTTCCCAATAGAAACCTTCTGCTGATTTCCGCCCGAAAGATTTCCGACAAGCTGAGCCGCTGACGGAGTTTTTATATTCATTGCTTTCACATATTTGCTGATAACCTGATTCTCGGAACGCAGATTGATAAAACCGAACCTAGATCTGCGGGGAAGGGATCCCATAGCAATGTTCTCCCCTACTGACAATGTAAGACACAGCCCTTTGCCTTTTCTGTCCTCCGGAACATAATCAATCCCTAAAGCATGTGCGCCTCTCACCGAGTTATAGCGGATTTCTTTTCCTTTCAGAATAATCTTTCCTTTGGTATGCTTGCGGACTCCGGCTATTGTCTCAAGAAGCTGCGTTTGGCCCTGCCCATCCAATGCCGATATTCCCAGGACTTCTCCTTTGTGAAGAGTCAGGCTGATACTATTCAGTATCTTTCCATCGCTCAGATTTTCTACTCGGAAAATTTCATCACCGATCGTGTTCTGTTTTGGCGGAAAGATATTCTGCAGTTCCCTCCCTACCATCAGCCGGATGATATCGTTTTCCGTCAGATCCTTTATTTCATAGGACCCTGCCATCTGACCGTCCTTCATGATGGTAATGTCGTCGCCGAACTGAAACACCTCACCCATGCGGTGCGAAATGAACAGAATTGCTTTATTCTTTTTTAAAAGTTCCTGTACGATTTCATATAATTTGCTGACTTCCGTAGTAGTAAGTGTTGCCGTCGGCTCATCCAGAATCAGGATATCCGGTTCTGAGGCAAGCGCCTTCAGAATTTCAATAATCTGCTGCTGGGCAATCGGCAGGTCTCCTGCACGGGCATATGGATCGATACTTATTCCATACCTGGCTGCAAGCGCCACCGCGCTGTTGATCATCTCCACTTCATCAATAAGATTGGTACTCTTTTTTAAGTGCTCGTTTTCCCTGTTGATATAAATATTCTGTGCTACGGTCAATTCCGGGAAAATGGTCATTTCCTGATAGACCATGGCGATTCCTTTTCTGCGCGCGTCCAACGGATGTTCAAACTTCACCGGTTCTCCGTTTACAAGAATCTGACCGGAATCCGGATGATACAAACCGGAAATCATCTTCAGCACCGTACTTTTACCGGCGCCGTTCTCTCCCTGCAGCACGTGAACTCTCCCGGGATAGCATTTAAATGAAACATGGTCGCAGGCATGAACGCCGACAAAAGATTTATCCAGATCACGGACTTCCAATACAGGTTTCATTCTTCCTCCATGGCCTTATTCCGGCCTATAAGACAACTCCCTCACATTTTCAACTGTCATAGTTGAAATAAGAGCCAGGCAGTCTTCCGCCCGCCTGGCTCTCCGGACAGATATTCTAAAAAGCATTCAGAATATCTGCTGCGTTATTCTGCAAATAACTCTTTGACCTGATCTTCACTCAGCGTCGAGAATACCCAGAACGAATCGGAGAGATCGGAGTCATACAGTCCATCAATCATATCATCGGTAATACTGGGAATATTGAGCTGATAGGTTGGAGCGATTTCCACTCCGTTAAGCTTGTTGATTGCAAGGTTCAGACACATTACGCTCTGGAAAGGCGGATTTGCGAATGCAATGGATGAAAATCCCTGATCCTTATATTCTGACCACATCCTGAGGAAACCATTCGATGCCTCGCCGGTCATCGGGACAAGCTTGCGGTCCGCTGCAACAAACGCATCAATTGCTGCCATTGTCATTGCGCCGCCCTGAGAAAGAACTCCGTCGATTTCAGGGTTGGCGGAAAGAATCGTTCCCATAGCAGTAGATGCTGTCGCGTAATCCCAGTCCGCGTTCTGCTGCGCTACAATCTCCGCAGAAGGATCGGAAGCCTTGAGGCCGTCTACCATTCCGTTATGACGATTCGTATCTGTAGAACTTCCGGCAGTACCATCCAGAACTACAACTTTACCGCCTTTTCCACCAAGCTGTTCTCCAAGCCAGGATCCGCCGGTGTAGCCAAAGTCATAATCACTTACAATAATCTTGGAAGTAACATCGGTGGTAACAAGGTTGTCGCAATTGAGGACCAGAATACCGGCATCCTGTGCTTCCTGAAGGACATCATTAAGCGCTACGTCTGTAATAGCGTCAACCACGATGGCATCTACGCCCTGCGTAATCAGGTCTTCAATATCAGAAACCTGTTTGGTCTGATCTCCGCCTGCATCCAGAATTACATAGTCGCTGATATATCCTTCCTGTTTGTATTTTTCTGCTGCTGCCTCAAATTCTTTCTCGAACTGCTGTCTCCAGGAATTTCCGCTGAAAGAATCTGATAATGCAACAACAAAATCTCCGTCTTTAACTGCATCGTCTAATTTTGTGGCTGGAGTATCTCCCAGAACACTCAGGTCAAAATCATAAGCTTTCAGTTTGCTTGTGTCGTCTGCCCCCAGAACGACTGCATTGTCTTCTGCCTGCGCTGTGCCGGAATTTTCCGCAGGTGCCTCTTCTGTCTTTGTCGTCTCCGCTGTTTCAACTGCTTCCGCAGTGTTCGCAGAAGACGCAGATGATCCGGAGGAATTGCCGGAACTGCCGCACCCCGCAAGAAGCGCAGCTGTCAGTGCCGAAGTCAACAGAACGCAGATTGCTTTTCTTTTCATGTTTTCCCTCCCAATATGTGTGTAAAACAGTTTCAGAAGTTCTCTGTGTCCCTACAATACCTTTTAATCTTTCAGGGGTACATATCATTTCATTGGAATATCTTTTAATTTGATTGGAAAAAAGTTCACAGCCCTGCCCTCCTTGCAATGGATGGTACGTGCTGTGAACCTGCAATCAATAAAAATATGTATCCGCTTCTGACTTACCCCAGTGCCTCTTTCACCACCTGACGATACCCGTCCACCATGACACAGATATCCAGCCCGATGGCGGCGCTGTCCACATTCATCTTGAAATACTCCTGCGCCTTCTTCGCGTTATCGCAGTAAATCATGCAGAACTTACCGGCTGCATGGCAGGCATCTATAATCCTGCGCACTGCCTTCAGAAATTCCGGATTGGAGAACTGTCCGGGCATCCCCATCGCAGTAGAAAGGTCGTACGGTCCGATAAAAATTCCGGCGATGCCCTCGACTGCGGCGATATTTTCAATATCCTCGAGGCAGCCTGTTGTCTCACACTGAGGGATCAGCAGCGTTTCCTCGTTTGCGTTCCGGAACCATTCATCCAGCGAGCCTCCCATATCATATGTAAAGCCGTTCGATCTCTGCCCGGCGACGCCGCGGCTGCCGATCGGATAGTACTTGCCATACTCCACAACCTGCCGGACATCTCCAATCGAATGAACCTGGGGTATAATTAAGCCCTTGCAGCCGACATCCAGAAGTTTCAAAACAGCAGGTCTTGAAATTTCCTTGACTCTCGCGAGCGGTGTCAGATTTCTTCTTTCTGCCGCGCAGACAAATTCTCCGACGCTTTCCGCCTCGAACGGGCCATGTTCTGTGTCAATAATGACATAGTCCAGACCCGCGAATCCCATGCTTTCAATAGCTGCGGCGCTGCCGCTCTCGAAAAATGTGCCTACAGTTTTTTCTCCCCGGTCGAGTTTTTCTTTCCAAAGATTCTTCATAAATACCCCCTTTGCTTCTTGCGGAACAGCCGGTTACTCCAGCCCTGCCCCTTTCATCGCGGAAACCGCATGGTCTGTATAGAACTTATAGAATCCTTTTCGTTTTGGCTGTTTGGGGATCCCTGCCTTTGACCTTTTTTCCAGTTCCGCAGTCGCTTCCTCAATCGAACATGGAACGCCATGAATTCCCGTCATGTTAATCTCCCGTGTCTCACAGTCGTAGGAGATCAGATCGCCTTCTTCCAGGAACGCGATTGGCCCGCCGCTTGCCGCTTCCGGGCTTACATGGCCGATTGCCGCTCCTCTGGTCGCTCCGGAGAAACGCCCGTCCGTAAGAAGCGCGACTTTTCCATTAATTGTCGGATCGCAGACAATCGCTTCCGTTTCCATCAGCATCTCCGGCATACCGGCGCCTCTGGGACCCTCGTAACGGATGACCATAATGTCTCCCGGATGAATTTTATGTTCTACAACCGCGTTATAGGCATCCTGCTCGCAGTCAAAGACTCTCGCGGGTCCGGTAACTTTTCTCTGCTCGGGCACACACGCCGAATATTTAAAAACAGACCCCTCCGGCGCAATATTCCCCCTCATAACCGCAACGCTTCCAATTTCATGAATTTGATCAACCGGCAGAATTACATCTTCTCTTTCAAGCCCGTAATTGTGAAGATAACCAAGGTTTCTTTCGAAGAAATTAGACCTCTGCAGATCTTCCAGATTTTCGCCGAGGGTTTTGCCTGTAACCGTCATGACATTAAGATCAAGCATCTCCCGCAGTTCCATCTGAACCATCGGAATTCCGCCGGCGAACCAGAAGGACTCTGTCTGATGCTGTCCGCTCGGCGTCACGTTACCGATATGCGGAACTTTATGGTTGATTTCATCAAACAGTTCAATCGGCAGGTCATACCCCAGCTCTCTCGCAATGCTCGGTAGATGGAGCGTCGCGTTCGTCGAGCCACCGATTGCGCTATGAATGATAATGGCATTCCGGAACGCCGCTTCCGTCAGAATCTGAGACGGCCGGATATTCTTTTCGACCAGCTCCATGATTTTACGGCCTGCTTCTCTTGCATAGTCCAGAATGTCACGCATAGTCGCCGGCGCAAGGGCGCTGCCGGGAAGCGCGAGTCCCAGCGCTTCTGCCATACACTGCATTGTACTGGCTGTTCCAAGAAAAGCACACGCGCCGCAGGAAGGACAGCCGGTCAGCTTATAATCCCGGATCTCTTCCTCTGAAATGGCGTCCTTTCTCTTCTGTCTCAAAGAGATATCTCCGGCAAGAATCGATGTAGTCGCATTCGGACCGGGTCTCATGCTTCCGCCCGGAATGAAAATCGAAGGGATATCCATCCTGGCAATTGCCTTTAAATGCGCCGGCACGGATTTATCGCAGCTCGAAGAAAGAATCATACCGTCCCACTGAACCGCGCTCGCGTGCATCTCCACCATATTGGCGATTGCTTCGCGGGACGCGAGAATGACATTCATTCCCGGTCCTCCCTGCGCACAGCCGTCGCAGATGTCCGTGCAGTGATACTGTGCCGGGAAACCGCCTTTTTCGAAAACGCCGTACTTGGCCTGTTCGGTAAGTCTGTCAAGATGTACGCTTCCCGGGTGAGAATCGCCATACGCGTCTTCTATCATAATCTGCGGCTTCTGGATGTCATGCTCGTCCCAGCCGCTGCCCATTTCGAGAGCGTCAAACTGCGACCACCATAATCTTTCGCTTTTACTTCTCTGATTCATCCTTATCTGTCCTCGTGTTTACCGCTTCCATAATGGATTTGCGGTTCTGTTCCAGATGCTCGGCCATCGTCTTTCTCGCCATTGCAGGATCATGCGCCGCGATTGCGTCGACGATATTCCGATGTCCGGAAATTGTTGCAGCAAGAAGCTTGGTTCCGTTCAAAGAACCGAAAAGACCGACTGCGTAAGTAATGACCGGAATCAGTTTCGGTACGACATCATTATGCGTGCAGTCGGCGATTGCGATATGAAAACGGTTGTCATTCGGAAGATGGTCTCTTTTTTCCAGTATATCTGCCTCGACTTCACCGCATATTCTTTTAATATTCGCAATGTCTTCATCGGTTGCGCGTTCTGCCGCCAGCTGCGCGACCCACGGTTCGATCTCCATACGAACCTCCAGCAGGTCCTGCGCGAGCTTGAGCTGGTCTTTGTAAAACGCGAACCCCAGAGGATCACTGACCTGTCCCGGATTATTGGCTATAAATGTGCCTTTCCCCCTTTGAATGACAAGTATGTTCCTGGCCACCAATATCTTGACGGCTTCTCTGATGGAGCCCCGGCCGACATTCAGCAGACTTCCCAGCTCGAACTCGTTCGGAAGCTTGTCTCCGCTTTTAAGATTTCTGGTTATGATCAGCTGCGAAATCTGCTCGGCAACCCTTTCCGGGAGCGGCAGATTATTGGTTGTAACATTCTGAAACTGATTTTCCTGCATATTGATTACCTGATGACCACGATGCCTTTCCAATGGAATGAACAGCTGCAAATACCATTTATGGTATTTACTGACTTTCAAAATTATATCACAGAACATCTGGAATTTAGGTAAAAACACAGGGAGGCCGGAGCTTGTCTTCTCCGGCCTTCCTGTCATTGGATAACCATTTTCCGGGCAGGAACCTCGCTCCGGAAGACAGTTCGATCAGGCCGTCAGCAGTCGGACCTGATTATAAGTTGTAAGAAACCGCGTCACATCAGTCCCGGAAGAACTCCCTGGAAAAGGCTGAGGATGCTGACAAAGATCAGGATCGTTACGCCTGCAACGAAGCCGCCGATCGTCCAGCCGCGGATCGTATCTGTGACATCGATATGGAAGAATCTGGAAATTGCCCAGAATCCGGAATCGTTCGGAAGAGAAAGTCCGATGCCGCCCGCGCAGATGGCAATCGCGCAGAGAATCGGAGAAACTCCGGAAGCCGCGGCCGCCGACGCCATAATGGCAGATGTCGTTGTAAGAGCGACTGTTGTGGATCCCTGAGCGCACCGCAGAACCTGCGCGATGACAAAGCAGAGCACAAGGATCGGAATGTTGAACTTTCCGAAAAAGCCGGTAATAAAATCAGCAATGCCGGAAGCCTGAAGGATTCCGCCGTAAGCTCCGCCGGCACCGGTGATCAGAAGGATCAGGCCGACCTTGTCTGCGCCGTCCGACATAATCTCGGTAACGGAACGCTGCAGATACGGTCTGGAAATCAGGGCACCGTAAAGGACACCTATCGTCATTGCTACATTCTTGGAGCCGAGGAACTTAAGTACATTCAAAACAGTTCCTTCCGGCATAAACATCGGACCGAACGAACCAATCAGAATCAGAATGATGGGAACGAGCAGAATGGACAGAGCCATTCCCGCGCTCATCTTCGGCTTTACACCGGCTTTTCCTGTTTCCTCCGCCGCTTCCTTTATTTCGGCGTCCATATCGGAGAAGTCCCATGTTTTGCCGGCTTTATGGTCCTGCTTGTTCAGGAATCCGCCATAGATGATACCGCCGACGATCATGCCGACAAATGCGGAAATCAATGCGTAGAAGAAGAAAATACCTACGTTAATTCCCATGTTCTCCGCTACAGCGAGAGGCGGGGCTGTCGGAAGTACAAGGGCAAATGTGCAGGTTGTCGCAATGGATATCGCGCAGGCATAACCTGTCATGGAATAGCCGGTTCTTCTGGAAAGTACACGCAGCATCGGCGCGAACATGATATAAACAACATCGCCGAATACAGGAATACCTGTAATGAATCCGGAGATCGCGACAGCAATCTGGGACTTGTCATCGCCAAGTTTCTTCAGAATGCCATTCGCGATATTGTCAATACCGCCGGACTCATACATGAACATGCCGAGGATAACGCCAAGGCCGGTTACAATACCAATGCCGCCAAGGGTCGAACCGAACTTGGCGGTTACCGTGTCCGTGACATCCGCAAGAGACATGCGGCAGGCTATACCTGTTCCGTATGCAGTTACCAGCAGTGCTACGAAAGCGTTCAGTTTCAACTTAATGATACAGAACAGCAGCACCGCGATTGAAATCAGGAAGATTACCATTAACATAGGTCATTTCTCCTTTTACTGAATGTTCCCCCCTGTTCTGCGGACTTTCTATTATTCCGCTTACAGGATCTTCGCAGGCGATGGTTCCTGAAATCGCCCGCACCTTCATCTATCCTGTCTGAAACATAATACGTCATACGTCTAGTGTCAATCCAAAACATACTGAAAATATAATTTTCATTAATAATCTCTAATCTGTGGATTCATTTTTTGGCATTATTCTACAATTTACAGTGTTTTCATATTATATTATTGTATAGAAAAATTCTCATTTCGAAAAAAATCTTTAAATTATGCCATCATTATGCATATATTTCAATAACACGTTTTCTACAATTTTTCGTTGCCATTTATGTGCAATATTCGCATTGTGTCATACGACGTATGACGTTATAATGAAGTCGCTTGATTCAAAATAGAGTTGTATATCTACACTTTGGAGCATTCTTATCCACCTTGAAACTCATATACACTGAAAGGAGAAGATCAATTTATGAAAGCTGTCAAAATCGAAAAGCCCTGGGAAATTGCCTGCGTTGAACAGGCCAGACCTGAGAAGCCAGGAAAGGGACAGGCTCTGATCCGTATCATGACCGCCGGCGTATGCGGTTCCGATATCGGCGCGTTCCGCGGAACCAACAAGCTGGTCTCTTATCCCAGAGTCATCGGTCACGAACTCGCCGGTATTATTGAAGCCATTGACGAAGAAGACAATCCGAAGGGATTCAAGGTCGGCGACAAGGTTATCATCGATCCTTATGTATATTGCGGACATTGCTATCCCTGCAGCATCGGAAGAACCAACTGCTGCGTTGATCTTCATGTTCTCGGCGTTCATATCGACGGCGGCATGGCCGAGTACTTCTGTCATCCTTCCAAGCTGCTTGTAAAGATGCCCGATGACATGGACTGGGTTCTCGCGGCTATGGCAGAACCGCTTACAATTTCTCTGCACGGCGTTCACAGGGGAGCTCTCAAGGCAGGCGAGCATGTGGCGATCTACGGGGCAGGAACGATCGGTGTTCTCGCGGGCATGGTTGCGCAGGCTTACGGCGCACACGCGACAATCATCGATCTTGTACAGGAGAGACTTGATTTTGCGAAGAGCGTCGGTGTTGAGAACATCATAAATTCCGGTAAGGAAGACGTTGTTGCCAGAATTGGTGAGATTACAGATGGCGTAGGCGCACAGCTTGTCATGGAATGCACCGGAGCAAATCCCTGCATCCGTCAGACACTTGACATCGTTTCCAATGCGGGTCGCATTACATTCACGGGCTGGCCTTCCAAGGAGACTTCTCTTCCTACCGATATGATTACCAAGAAAGAAGTCGATATCCGTGGAGCACGCACCAGCGCAGGAGAGTTTGAAGAGGCAATTGAGCTGATCAACTCCGGTAAGGTTGATATCCGCAGAATTCTCACGAAGGTTGTTTCGATGGACGAAGCACCGGAAACCATAAGAGACATCGAGAAGAACCCCGGAAACTACCTGAAGGTTGTTGTAAACGTAGGATTAGACAAGTAAAATTATTTCATAAACAGCAGTCAGCCAGAGCAGCTTATGCTGCTCCGGCCTTTTTCAAATTACGAGGCATAAAATATGAAGGAACTCTACCTTACAGAGGAGAAAAGCGGTATCTCTGATGCGCAGCTGAACGAAATGCTGCGGAATCTTTTAAGTCAGTGGCCCGATATTCATAAGGTTCTGATTATTCCTCCGGATTATACACGATGCTATTCCTTTTCCGGTATCATCACGCAGAAGATCTATCAAATGATCGGTGACAAAGCGCATGTCGATGTCATGCCCGCGCTGGGTACCCACATGCCGATGAGCGAAGAAGAAATGCAAAAGTTCTTCGGTGATGTGATACCAAGAGACCGGATCATCGTCCATCACTGGCAGACAGATACCATCCGGCTTGGATATGTCCCCGCGGAAGTATGTTCAGAGATCAGCGGCGGACTTTTCCCCGAAAAAATTGACGTTGAAGTCAACCATCTTTTGTTCGACGGCGGTTATGATCTGATTCTCTCGGTCGGGCAGGTTGTTCCGCACGAAGTCGTCGGTATGGCGAATTATTCAAAGAATATTTTCGTCGGCACCGGCGGACGCGAAATGATTAATAAGTCTCATATGCTGAGTGCGATCTGCGGCATGGAAAAGGCGCTTGGCGTGATGAACAGCCCTGCGAGAAAGCTGTATGATTACGCACAGCAGCACTTCATCGACGGCAGGATCCCGCTTGTATATCTGCAGACGGTCACGACCTCTGAAAATGATGCGGTCAAGCTTCACGGTTTATACATCGGCCAGTCCAGAAAGCCTTTTGAGAATGCCTGCAAACTGGCGCAGAAGCTCAATATCGTTCACGTTGAAAGAAGGGCGGCGAAAGTTGTCGCTTACCTGGAGCCCACAGAACTTAAAACCACATGGGTTGGCAATAAAGGCGTGTACCGCACCCGCATGATGATCGCGGACGGCGGTGAACTGATCCTTCTCGCACCCGGCATCCGGGCATTTGGCGAAAATGAAGAAATGGATGCGATGACCCGCAAATACGGATACACCGGAACAAAGCATATCCTCGATCTCTATCGTCAGGGTGCCTTTAAGGGAAAACTGATGAGTGCGGCACACCTGATTCAGGGATCAACCGATGGCAGATTCACAATCACCTATGCCACCAATCCGGATCTGATGTCCAAAGAGGAAATAGAAGGCGTAGGTTACCAGTGGGTGGATTACAACGAAATCAGTAAACGTTATGATCCGAAGAAGCTGAAGGACGGCTGGAATGTTTTGCCGGACGGAGAGGAAATCTATTATGTAAGCACACCCGCGCTAGGACTCTGGAAAGTGGATGACTGACGCATCCATTTCCGCATCCGTAAACGGGATGTGAAAGATTATAAGGAGGAAAGCATATGAACGAAGAAAAACAGTTGATCAGTCAGCGCATGCGTGAAATTTCTCCGGAGATGGATCCTCTGCGTCTTGGGACCGGCTGGTCCGTGGCAGACCTTTCCAAACCGCAAATTTTCATTGAGAGCACTTTTGGAGACAGCCACCCGGGATCCGGTCATCTGGATAAGCTTGTCGCCGCCGCACGCGAAGGTGTCTCCGAGGAAGGCGGACATGGCGCGAGATATTTTACAACTGATATGTGCGACGGCGAAAGTCAGGGCACAGACGGCATCAACTACTCACTTGCCAGCCGTGAAATGATCGCGAACATGATCGAAATTCAGGCGAACGCAACGCCTTTTGATGCGGGCGTTTTCATTGCGAGCTGCGATAAAGGAATGCCCGGCAATCTCATGGGACTTGCCAGAGTCAATATTCCTTCGGTTGTTGTAACGGGCGGCACAATGGCAGCGGGTCCGGAAATGCTCACGCTGGAACAACTGGGCATGTATTCCGCTAAATATGAAAGAGGAGAAATTGATAAATCCCGTCTCGACTGGGCAAAACAAAACGCCTGTCCTTCCTGCGGCGCCTGCTCTTTCATCGGCACCGCGTCGACCATGCAGATCATGGCGGAAGCACTAGGCCTGACCCTTCCGGGTAGCGCGCTGCTGCCCGCTACAAGCCCGGACCTTGTCGAATATGCGCGAGAAGCCGGCCGTCAGGCTGTGCGTCTTTCAAAGATGGAGCACATGCGTCCCAGAGATATCGTGACTCTTGAAAGCTTCGAGAATGCGATTCTGGTTCACGCGGCGATATCCGGCTCCACAAACGCGCTGCTTCACATTCCGGCAATAGCGCATGAATTCGGCATTACAATCACAGGCGATACGTTTGACCGGCTTCACCGCGGCGCTCACTATCTTCTGAATGTGCGTCCTGCAGGCGAGTATCCGGCTGAGTTCTTCTATTATGCAGGCGGCGTTCCTGCGATCATGGAGGAAATCAAGAGCGTGCTTCACCTTGATGTAATGACCATCACAGGAAAGACGCTTGGCGAAAATCTGGAAGAGCTCAAGAAGAACGGCTTCTATGACAGATGCCAGGAATGGCTTGACAAAGCAAATAAAGCCCGCGGAACAAACATTAAGAAAGAAGATATCATCCATCCGTTTGACAAGGCAATCGGAACAGACGGCTCCATTGCAATTCTCAAGGGAAATCTCGCTCCTGAAGGCGCGGTTATCAAGCATACCGCCTGCCCGAAGGAAATGTTCAAAGCAACGCTGCATGCAAGACCGTTTGATTCCGAAGAGGAATGCATCGACGCGGTACTGCGCCACAAGGTACAGCCCGGTGACGCCGTATTTATCCGCTACGAAGGTCCCAAGGGCTCCGGCATGCCCGAAATGTTCTATACGTCAGAAGCCATTTCCTCGGATAAGGAACTCGGCAAGTCGATTGCCCTTATTACAGATGGTCGTTTTTCCGGTGCTTCCACCGGCCCTGTCATCGGTCACTGCTCACCGGAAGCGCAGGCAGGCGGTCCGATCGCTCTCGTTGAAGAGGGTGATTTGATCGAGCTCGATGTTTTTGCCCGCAATCTGAATATTGTCGGCGTCAAGGGCGAGCGCAGGACTCCGGAAGAAATGGAGAAGATCCTGGAAGAACGCCGGAAATCATGGGTGCCGAAACCGAGAAAATATAAATCCGGTGCGCTCCGGTTATTTGCGGAACATGCCGCTTCACCGATGGAGGGCGCTTATCTGAAGTTTGAAGACTGAGTTTGTTTTGCAGAAAAAAGGTAAAGGAGATTACAAATCATGAAAAGTTCATTTCGCTGGTATGGAGATGATGATCCGGTAAAACTCTGGCAGATCCGCCAGATCCCCGGTATGCGTTCCATCGTATCAGCTGTCTACGATGTAAAGCCCGGGGAGGTATGGCCGGAAGAAAGCATCAAGCATATTGCGGATGAGTGCAGGGAAAACGGTCTTGTTTTTGACGTTGTCGAGTCCATTCCGGTACCGGAGGAAATCAAGCTCGGCCGTCCTGATCGTGACAGAATGATCGATAATTACTGCGAGAGCATTCGCCGCTGCGCGAAGTACGGCGTTAAGGTTGTAACATACAACTTCATGCCTGTTTTTGACTGGACCAGAACACAGCTTGACAAAAAGGCCGCCGACGGCTCCACAAGCCTGGTTATGTACTGGGATCAGCTGAAAGGTCTTGATCCGCTTAAAGATGATATCCATCTTCCCGGATGGGACGCTTCTTATACACAGGAAGAAGTCCGCGACCTCATTAATGCGTACGGAAAGATCGGCGAGGAAGGTCTTTGGGAGAATCTTGCATACTTCCTGAAGCGTGTCGTTCCGGTTGCTGAAGAAGTCGGCATCAAAATGGCAATTCATCCGGATGATCCGCCGTATCCAATCTTCGGCCTTCCCAGAATCATTACCTGCGAGAAGAATCTGGACAGAATGCTTTCCATTGTAGATTCGCCTGCGAACGCGCTCTGCCTTTGCACAGGTTCTCTTGGAAGCTCGCCGAAGAACGATATTCCCGCAATGGTTGGCAAGTACGCCGGCATGAACAGAATCGCGTTCATGCATATCCGCAACGTCAAGATTCTTCCGGATACTTCTTTCGAGGAAGCAGGGCACCTGAGCCGGAACGGATCTCTGGATCTGAATGCGATCGTCAAAGCGCTCGTTGACAATGGCTTTGACGGGTATTTCCGTCCTGACCACGGCCGTATGATCTGGGGCGAAACCGGCAGAGCCGGTTATGGCCTGTATGACAGAGCGCTGGGAAGCGCGTATCTGAACGGCCTGATTGAGGCAAACGGCGGAACCATCGAGACACTGGAATAATCAAATTCACAGCAGCCGCCGGCCGGCTGCTGTATTTATGAGGTGACAAATTATGAAACTGAATCGTACAGGAGTACTAAGCAATAAAGAGGAATGGCTCTCCAAGGGATATGATCTTCCACATTTTGACATAGATGCCATGGCGGCAGCTACGAAAGCTGCTCCTGTGTGGGTACACTTCGGTGCAGGCAATATTTTCCGCGCTTTTCACGCGAATCTCGCACAGAGAATGCTCAATGAAGGCCTGACGGATAAGGGGCTGATTGTTGCAGAGGGATTTGATTATGAAATTGTTGAAAAACAATACCGCGCGCACGACAACCTTTCCGTACTTGTTACGCTGAAGGCAAACGGTTCCGTCGAAAAGACCGTTGTAGGCTCTATTGCGGAATCCTGCATACTGGATTCGGAGAACGATGCCGAATTTGCCAGAATGAAAGAGATTTTCACTTCCGATTCTCTTCAGCTTTGCACGTTTACAATCACGGAAAAAGGCTACAGCCTTGTTAACGGCAAAGGCGAACAGCTTCCTGCTGTAACAGCCGATTTTGCCGCAGGCCCCGCAAGGCCGGCAAGCTATATCGGTAAGGTTGCGGCTCTTCTGTATGCCAGATATAAAGCAGGTGAAAAGCCGGTTGCCATGGTATCGACCGACAACTGCTCTCACAACGGCGAAAAACTCTATGGCGCAATCAGTGCTTACGCAGACGAGTGGGTAAAGAACGGTCTCGTAGAATCCGGATTCAAGGCTTACATCAATGATGAAAACAAAGTAAGCTTCCCCTGGTCAATGATCGACAAAATCACACCCCGTCCGGACGCGTCTGTTGAAGATATCCTGAAGAAAGACGGGCTGGAGGATCTGGAGCCTGTCGTTACATCGAAGAAGACCTTCATCGCTCCTTTCGTTAACGCGGAGGAAACAGAATATCTGGTAATCGAGGATAAATTCCCGAATGGAAGGCCTGCGCTTGATAAGGTCGGCGTTATTTTCACGGATCGCGAAACCGTAAACAAGGTTGAGCGGATGAAGGTTACAACCTGTCTCAATCCTCTTCACACTGCTCTTGCAGTCTATGGCTGTCTTCTCGGTTATACAAAGATTTCCGATGAGATGAAGGATGAAGATCTTGTAAAGCTCGTCAAGACGCTTGGCTACAAAGAGGGACTTCCTGTTGTAACCAATCCCGGTGTACTTGATCCGAAAGAGTTTATCGACACTGTAGTCAATGTGCGGGTTCCCAATCCGTTTATGCCGGATACGCCGCAGAGAATCGCGACGGACACCTCGCAGAAACTTGCGATCCGCTATGGCGAGACAATCAAGTCTTATATTGCGGACCCTTCCAGAAAGGCTTCTGACCTCACGATGATTCCGCTTGTTCAGGCGGGATGGCTGCGTTATCTGATGGCAGTCAATGACGAGGGCGAGGCATTCGAGCCTTCACCGGACCCGTTATATGAAGATGCGCATAAGTACGTCGCATCGTTCAAGCTTGGCGACGTTCCGTCCAGAGGAGAAGTTACGGAGAAAGTCCTTCCGCTTCTTAAAAATGCGCAGATTTTCGGCGTAGATCTGGAAGCTGCCGGACTTGCTGATAAAGTCATTACGATGTTCATAGAGGAACTTGCAGGAAAAGGCGCTGTCCGCAGGACAATTGAGAAGTATGCAGCCTGAGTGCAAGGCTTGATCCTGAGAGTCGTCCGAAGATCCTCTGAATGTTAATACCGGAATCTTCCCTGTGTATTTTTGCCCGAAAGCATGTATACTAGAATTATTCTTTCAACAAATCCGCAATCACAGGGGCTATCGTATGAAGACCGAGGACATTACACTCGCTGACAATATATATCACAACCTTCGCAATGAGATTGCGTACCTGCAGTTTGAGCCGGGCCGCAAACTCAGCGAGGTGAAAATTTCCAAACAGTATAACTGCAGCCGCATTCCGGTCCGAGAAGCTCTGCAGCGGCTGGCAACGGAAGGTTGTCTTGATATTTATCCAAAGCGAGGCAGTTTTGTATCTCCGATAGATCTCGTGAAGCTTGAACGAATCAGATATATTCGGGAAGTGATTGAAACAAGGGTGATTCTGGATGATTTCGACAAGGGACTTCTGAAGCCGATTCTTCCTGTGTTGAATTCTATGATAACAAGGCAGAAACAGCTTCTGCAAATAAACGATTATACCCATATCTTTGAGCTGGATACGGAGTTTCACTTTTTGTTTTACTCAATAGATAAAAAGGACTATGCGTTTGAATACGCCGGAATGAATGA
>OCTW011552785.1_pt1 | contig 24561 bp, 21 predicted proteins | sample 1539671 | NCBI WGS metagenome assembly OCTW01 (sample SAMN02144230, study PRJEB22623) | gut metagenome | biome: sheep rumen | host: Ovis aries | place: New Zealand | reverse complement strand
ATATTTAATAAGATGTCGGGAGACGGATTCCTTACAGACGCAACTGATGATTGGTTCAAGATTAATCCTGAGGGTTTTGAATATGGTTACACCTACAACGAGGATGAAATCCCTGATGTTACCTATACATATCAGAATCTTTATTGTGCATCCGATTTCAGCGATGTATATTTTGTAAATCAGTATTCAAAGACATACATGACCGAGGATTTCGCAGAACTCTTCGGAAATCTTATGCAGGACGATCCGGCTCCTATCTACTACGCCGGTGTTCATATGCAGGAAAAATGCAGCTTTATCTTCCGTCTCATGAGACAGAGCTTCGATACGACCGGCTGGCCTGAGCAGACCTCCTGGGAGAAACGCCTGGCTGATGCTGCTGAGGCATATATCACATACACCGATCCGTCTGATGGTTCTACAGAAGATATTTCCGGAGATGCGGCTGATGATTCTGCAGAAGATTCTTCCGGCGATGTATCTGAAGATGATCCCAACGATACGATAGATGAGTAATCATTTCGTTTTTCGAGGATAAACACATAACAAACCAATAATTATAAAAATCCACGTATCCATACACATCAGTGGTTGCATTTGTCTGTAACCAGAGAGGTGTATGTATACGTGGATTTTATATTTGTTAGAATGATAGATAATATTACTTATTGTTACTTGAGGCGATTGAATCTTGCTTTGCTAATGATAATAACGAAAGCACCAGTGACAGCATCATTCCGACGAGTGACATATTGTCATTTATAAATTTCGGAAGATGGAGGTCAGCTACGAATTCCGGGAAATATGCTCCTACGAAACCGAAAGCTCCGCCGCAGATAACCGCAGCAACCCACATCGGTACTCTTACTCTTCTCTTCTTATATGCAAGTATTGCAATAAGCAGCGGGAAGATAACTCCCGGCGTATATACTGAGTAAGCGTTGCTGAGGAAGGTTATGATATCACCGTTTCCTGCAAGTGCGAAGATAAGCGCCAGCGTTCCGATAACGACTATCGCTGCTCTTATAAATATCACCCTGTCCTTTCTCAGGATATCCTTTACGAAGATTGTTGATGCATTTATCACACAGGTATCAGTTGATGAAAGGATGGCTGATACAAGTCCGAGTGACAGAACAACTCCAACAGGAGTCGGAATCTTATGCTTGATAAGATACATAAGTGCATTCATATCACCAAGTTCATCCGGAGTTATGTTACACTTAACCCACAGACCGATAAATACTATAATCACTGCATAACAGATCAGCGCTGCCCCTCCGGCAAAGGCTGATCTTTTTGCTGTCCTGCTGTCCTTCGAGATCAGATTTCTGGACATTATATCAGGTCCGAGGAAATATACTCCTCCGATTATAAAGAACTGTGTCAGAAGATTTATTGGTTTATAATTATCATTCAGAAGCTCTACACTCTTCCCTACAGCGGCTGTATCGCCATCAGCGAAGAAGTACAGATATACAAAACAGGCGATCATTCCAAAAACTATAATGAAGAACTGTATTACATCCGTCTTAACAACCGACATCTGCCCGCCAATAGTCGTATAAAGTATAACCGCAACTGCAACTATGATAAATACAGTCTTGCTGCTCTTCCCGGTTATGAATGATATTACTCCATTCATGGCTACCAACTGTCCTGCAATGACTCCTATCCATGATATTACGATAATAAGTGCTATTATCATTTCTGCCGGTCTTCCGAGCATTATCCTTGCTGCATGTGGTAATGTATCCGCATTCAGACTTCTGAATTTATCCGAAATAAGCAGTGACTGAAGAAACAGTCCTATCGCTCCAAAGAGAAGCCACCATATTCCCGGGAAACCGATATTATATACGGTTGTAGTGATTCCCATGGTTGTTGATGCCCCGATTATTGTTGCCAGTAAAGAAAAAATGACAACAAATGATGTCTGCTTTTTTCCGGCTACCGCAAAGCCTTCAAAATCCTTTGCCTTCCTGATGTCATTTACACCTATCACGATAAGACCCGAAAGATAGATGATAAGTAATACTGTTAACGCTGTGCTGTTCATTATGTCTGCCTCTTTCTGCTGTTTAATTATCGATGATTTACAAATATGCTGTTATCACTTTAAAACATCTATATCTTTTTATTCACCGACCTTACATAATCTACACCACGTCGTCTGAATTGTCAACCTTAATTTGTTTTGTGGTTGACATTATTGACTGTCACATAACAGACTGTCCAAACTAAAAACCGGCGGATCCCCATAATGGTATTCCGCCGATTTATAATATATCTATTCAATTATTTAACTGATCACTTCAAACAGGAGAATTATTCTCCCTCAACGTTAGCAAGCTTAGCTGCCTGGTCAGCTGCTGTAAGGGCATCAATGATCTCCTGAATGTCTCCGTTCATGATCTCAAGAAGTCTGTAAAGTGTAAGCTTGATCCTGTGATCTGTTACACGTCCCTGAGGGAAGTTGTAGGTTCTGATCTTCTCAGAACGATCACCAGTTCCAATCTGGCTTCTTCTTGCCTCTGCCTCAGCATCATGAGCCTTCTGCTGCTCGATATCATAGAGCTTTGTACGAAGAAGTGCAAAAGCCTTGGCTCTATTCTGAATCTGTGACTTCTCTGTCTGGCTGTAGATAACGATTCCGGTAGGAATATGTGTAAGTCTTACGGCTGAATCGGTCGTATTTACGCACTGTCCACCGTTTCCGGAAGCACGCATAACATCGATACGGATATCCTTCTCATCAATAACAACGTCAACCTCTTCTGCCTCTGGCATGATTGCTACTGTTGCTGTAGAGGTATGAATACGTCCGCCTGACTCTGTCTCAGGAACTCTCTGTACACGGTGAACGCCACTCTCGTATTTCAGCTTGGAATAAGCACCCTTACCGATAATGTTGAAGATTATTTCCTTAAAGCCTCCGATACCGTTCTCATTGCTGTCAAGAACTTCAATCTTCCATCTATTGCTTTCTGCATAATGCTGATACATTCTGAAGAGCTCACCTGCAAAGAGAGCCGCCTCATCTCCGCCTGCACCTGCACGGATTTCTACAACAACGTTCTTGTCATCATTAGGATCCTTAGGAAGAAGGAGTATCTTAAGCTCCTGCTCGCAGACCTCAACGTGCTTCTTAGCCTCTGCAAGCTCCTCACGGGCCATCTCCTTCATCTCTTCATCAGATTCCATATCGATAATCTCAAGGCTGTCAGCAACATCCTGCTTAGCCTGTTTATACTCATTATATTTTTCTACGATCGGTGTGATATCACTCTGATCCTTCATAAGCTTTCTGTAACGCTCCTGGTCATTTACAACCGCAGGATCCGAAAGCTCCTTTAATATCTCATTTAACTTCTCAACGAGGTCGTCTAATTTATCAAACATATTTATTCTCCTATTTTAATCATATTCTTGTAAATACAGTTTTAATGCACTGCAAACAGTGCTTTGATCTTATACCGGTTTAACTCCGTTCCAGCCTGCCTACTTTAATATACCGCATACGACTCTGTCAAGTCCGGCAAGATCTTTAAACATTTTTATATCATTAAATCCGGCATCTACAAGAAGCTTCCTCGTGTCTTCATATTGATCAAATCCTATCTCCAAATATATCGCACCGCCACTCCTCAGGTGTTTCGGCGCCTCACCTATAATTCTTCTGTAAAACTTAAGTCCGTCCCGGTCACCATCCAGTGCAATAACAGGCTCATAATCCTTAACCTCCTCCATAAGAGTCGGTATAACGTCACTCCTGATATACGGAGGGTTACTGACGATTACATCAAACATATCAGCCGAATCACCCTTAGCGTTGGCATCATTCAATTGCCGTTTTCCATCGTTATTATCAAGCGGTGACTCAACATTGTCTATAATCAAGTAATTATTTAATGTATCATATATATCAGATCGTACCAGCTTCACATCTGCTCCAAGCTCCCGGGCATTCCTTCCGGCAACGCTCAGCGCCCCCTCGGAAATATCAGCCAGTGTCACATCATCCGTAACACCTTTCTCTTTTCTCTCCAGAAAACAACTTATTCCGATACATCCCGAGCCGGTACACATATCCAGTAATCGTACCGGTCTGTCCTTATGCTCTTTGTTCAGATATTTCAATACCTCTTCGACAAGTATTTCAGTATCTGACCGTGGTATCAGAACATTCTCATCAACATAGAAAAGGTAATCCATAAATCCGGTGCTGTGCATGATATACTGAAGCGGATAATGCTCCGTACGCTTCCTTATAAGTGAAAGATACTCTTCCGCCTTTTCCAAGTCAGCTTCACTGTTCCCATTTAAGATAAGTCCGGTTTCATCAAGATCAAAAATATATTTTAGCAACGCCCTGCTGTCGTATGCAGCATTATCGATTTCTGCCTCTGTAAGCGCAACAGTTCCGATTTTCAACAATTCAACCAATTTCATTCTAACTGAACCTGCCTCTCAGGAAACAATATTAACGAACAGAACCGTTCTATCATGAACATGCTGATTTTTACATATATCAATCAAAATAATTGTTATATATCCCAAACAGCATACGATTAATGGTCACATCATAAATCACTTCTCGAACGAATGATTGTTCACACAATTAATATATTCTTTCCAGTCGATAACTGCCTCAACAGACTTTATAGCAACCTCGCACATCTCTGCGTCAGGCTCTCTGGTGGTCAGTCTCTGAACCCAGAAGCCCGGCTGACTGAGAGCTCTCGCGAACCAGTTCTCATGGCTTCCTGCGTATCTGATGATCTCATAGGATAGTCCTGCTATCACAGGGATCAGAAGAAGTCTTGATACAAGTCTAAGCCAGAGTATTTTGGTTCTAATAAACATAAAAACGACAATACTTATAAACATTACTATAAACAGAAAGCTTGTTCCGCAGCGTCTGTGGAAGCGTGTATGCTTCATGACATTTTCCGGTGTAAGCTCTACGCCTGCTTCCATACAGTTGATTGTCTTATGCTCAGCGCCGTGATACATGAAGGTTCTGTGTATTTCCTCCATCATGGATATCAGCCAGACATATCCGATAAATATCATCATTCTGAGGATGCCCTCAGCGAGATTTACCAGAAGCGAACTGTCTGTTACTTTATAGAGCAGCCCTGCCACAAAGGTCGGAAGCAGCATAAATACAGCTATCGCAAAGGCAAGCGATATTATAAGAGTGAAAACAAGATAGCCTCCGCTTCCTTCCTTCTCTTTCTCCCTCTCTTTAGCCTTCTCGACGCTTTCCTTATGTTTCTCAACCTTTTTTTCAAGCTTGACAGCCTTCTCTTCATTTCCGGCAGCACGGAAGTCATCGATCTTCTTCTGCTTACCCTCAAGCCATTCCTGCTCGTATTTTTCATCAGAATCATCATATTCGGCTGACTTCATAAGTGTACCAACTCCGATATAGAGTGATTCAATGAAGTTAACCACTCCCCTGATGATCGGTATTCTGAGCAGTGGACTCTTACTTCCGAAAGATTTATATTTAGTTACTGTAACCTCTATCTCATGGTCCGGCTTTCTGACCGAAAGTGCATAGCTTTCAGGTCCCTTCATCATTATGCCTTCAAGAACCGCCTGACCACCGATATGAACTTCTTTCATGCTTATTTCCTTATACTAAATAATACGAAATGTCCTGTTTCAGATCATATATTTTATCTCATATATCTCATTCCGTATCAAATTCATCATATAGAAAGTGTGGCAATCCAAGCACAAACAAGCCGGATTGCCACACTTTTTCACATAACAATATATACTACTGAACGCCGTATTTCTTGTTGAACTTATCGATACGTCCACGAGCTGCGATGTTCTTCTGAGTACCTGTGTAGAATGAATGGCACTTTGAGCAGATTTCTACGTGGATTTCCTTCTTTGTAGAACCTGTAACGAACTCGTTACCGCAGTTGCATACAACCTTAGCCTGGTAATATTCCGGATGTATTCCCTCTCTCATTTCAATTCTCCTTTATTATTAACGTATATGAGACACTATACCGCCTTAGCAGCGTCCTAAGACAAAACTATGCTGTACCTCGATCCCATACCAGCAACATTAGGACTATAACATAAGTTCAATGGCTTTTCAAGTTTTTTTTGCTGTTCTTTTGTTGAATTGTCAAATAATATGGCAAGTATTAAAATCAAACCTGTTTTCTTACAAACAGTTTTCTGCAATAGTCAAGAAACTCTCTGTTGTTTCTTGTCTTAGCAAATATCTTAATAATATCCTCGGTAACCTCTTCGGACTTAAGTCCGCGAAGCTGCCTGTGGATAGCATCAAGTACCTCCTGCTCCTCATCCGTGAGGAGCAGGTCGTCTTTTCTGGTGCCTGACTTGGCGATATCGATAGCCGGGAAAACTCTCTTCTCAGAAAGATTTCTGTCCAGAACCAGTTCCATGTTACCGGTACCCTTAAACTCCTCAAATACAACATCATCCATGCGGCTGCCTGTATCTATAAGCGCGGTAGCAAGGATTGTCAGGCTTCCGCCCTCTCTCATATTTCTTGCTGCACCAAAGAACTTCTTAGGCATATGAAGTGCCGCAGGATCAAGACCACCCGAAAGCGTACGACCGCTAGGTGATACCGTAAGGTTGTAAGCTCTTGAAAGCCTGGTAATACTGTCAATAAGGATCACAACATCCTTCTTACTTTCAACAAGTCTCTTGGCTCTCTCTATGACCATCTCTGAAACTCTCTTATGATGCTCCGGAAGCTCGTCAAAGGTTGAATAAATAACCTCTGCATTTGGCCCTTCGATAGACTCCTTGATGTCAGTTACTTCTTCCGGTCTCTCATCGATCAGGAGTACCAGAAGGTTCATCTCAGGATATGCAACACTTATTCTCTTTGCAATCTGCTTAAGAAGAGTTGTCTTGCCGGCCTTAGGAGGAGAAACTATCATACCTCTCTGACCTTTGCCGATAGGCGAGAACAGATCAACTATTCTTATTGATACAGGCGCATTATTATAATCCAGCCTTATCCTCTCATTCGGGAAGATCGGTGTCATATCTTCAAAATGAGGTCTTCTGCTGATTTCGGAAGGTGACATAGAATTAACAGACTCTATGTAGAGAAGCGCTCTGAATTTCTCATTCTGATTCATTCTGGCTCTGATTGGTCCTCTTATAATATCGCCTGTTCTGAGCCCGAATCTTCTGATCTGAGCCGGTGAAATATAAATATCCTTGTCACCCGGCATATAATTGTCACTTCTGATAAAACCATATCCTTCAGAAAGCACTTCAAGTATGCCGAAAGCCATCTCACCGCTCGCAAGAGCCGGATTATAATCCTGCCCGTCATATTGCGAAGCCTGTGCTGCCTCAGGCTTTTTCTCCTGAACCTCTTCTGTTTTTTCCGGTCTTTCAGGCTTTTCTACTCTATCTGATCTTTCAGTTCTCTCCTGACTTCTGTCGTCCGTCTTTGCATCCGCAGCTGCTTCTGCATCATCTGCCGGTTTCTTAACAGCCCTTTTCGCACCTTCTCTTACTGTTTTACCCTTAACTGCCGGTGTTTTACGTCTGCCCTGTCCATCGGCTCTTCTGTTATTAGATTCATTTTTCTCAGTATCAGCCGGCTTATCTTCTGTGTTATCGTCTGCAGTTTTTTCTTTTGCTTTCTCCTCAGCATTATCGACGGTCTCTGCAGGATTGCTCTTCTTCTTTTTTCTCTCTGAAGTCTCAGAAGTACCGGTTTTCCTCTTTGCTTTCACTGCTGCCACATCAGAATCATCCTTCTTCTCAGCTTTCTTTGCAGCCCCGGCAGGCTCGTCCTTTTTCTCAGGCTTATTCTCAGGCTTGGCAGGCTCATCCTTCTTCTCAGCAGCCCTGCTCATCATGAGATCTACATTGGCAAGAAGCTCAATCAGTTCACTCTTCTTCAGAGTATCAATATCTCTTAATCCTTTTTCACCGGCAAGCTTTCTCAGCTCGTCAATCTTCATCTTGCTGTAACTCATACTCTTCCTTTCTCTTATCGCTCAAATTCTGTTTATTGTTTGTTTTCTTAGTTATATTTCACACTGCTATTACTTTCAGTTTTACTTTTCTTTATTATCAATCAACAATCTGATATTTTGTTTTCTTCCTGTCAAATCAACGATTTATTATTTCAATAGAGTATATGTCATTCATGCAAAACCCTCCTGCATAAATTGTAACAGGAGCATCACAGTTCAGACATTTATCCGGAACATGGAATATTGCATTTCAACCCAATTTGTCGTATTCTATTAATACGTCCGCAAAGCTGCGTGACGTAATCAGATTCACACTTAGTTATGACATCAGTATCGCAAGCCATATTGTTGTCTGTTTTATTAAAATAATATCAAGGAGTTTAAATATGGAAGGTCTGTTTTTATACAAACTTATTATATTATATATGCTGGACAGGATTGATGAGTATATGCTCACCAATTCCCAGCTGAATGATTTCATCTTAGACAAGGGATACACTACTAATCCCTTTAATATTCACGAATCCTTAAGCGAACTTATCGATGCAGGATTCATTTCAAGAAATGTGATCAAGGATACAACCCATTACAAGATCACAAATACAGGTGAGGAAGCACTCTCTTACTTTGAAAACAGGCTTCCGAATGCTATAAAGCAGGACATCCTCGACTACTTTGATGAGCAGAAGATCAACCTCAAAAACGAATCGCAGATCTATTCCGATTATTTCTTTAATGACAATCAGGAATACACTGTCGAATGTATCATCAAGGAGCGTAAGGATATAGTTCTGGATCTTAAGCTCAACGTTCCTACCAAGAGCCTCGCAGTTTCAATCTGTGACAGCTGGCGTGAAAAAAGCGCCGATGTTTACTCTTACCTCATAAACGAACTCTTTACTGACGAGAAATAAAACCTATGATTCTATTTACAAACCGGCCGGTTCATCCAGCCGGTTCTTTTTATGATTCACATAATTATAACAACATATTATTCGTAAGAATAATACTCAGATCATAATCTCTCATTATTGTCCGAGTCTTATACCGATCATGATCAGATCACTCATTATCAGCCTGATCACCCTGCACGGATGAATCATCATCTGCTGACTCAGTATCCTCAGCGATAACTGACTCGATCAGATTCAGTATCTCTTCTCTTCCCTGCTTGGTAACTGCAGAGAAAGGAATTACCGTGCATTTTTCTGCACCGAGACCGGTCTTAACCGCCTTCAGCTTTCTCACCTGCTCGCTTCTCTTGATCTTATCAAGCTTGGTTGCGATGATCACAGGTGTAAAACCGTTTGATACTATCCAATCAAACATCTGCTTATCATTTGCCGAAGGATCATGTCTGATATCGATAAGAAGAAAGATAACCCTAAGCTGTTTTGATTTCTTAAGATATATCTCTATCATCTTACCCCACTTTGCTTTAATCTCCTGAGATACGGCTGCGTAGCCGTATCCCGGAAGATCAACAAAATAGAATTCTCTATTCACTTTATAAAAGTTTATCGTCTGTGTTTTGCCCGGCTGAGATGATGTTCTTGCCAGATTCTTTCTGTTAAGAAGTGAATTGATGAGAGATGACTTTCCGACATTTGATTTACCTGCAAAGGCAATCTCCGGAAACTCATTCTCAGGCAGTATACTGGTTATACCGCAGACTGTTTCTAGTTCTGATGTTTTAATTATCATTACGCTATTCCATTATCAGCGGAGACAGCTTTTCTGACATTGCTGCCGCCTTTTCTTCCCTTGGATGTCTCATTATGGATAACCTCAGGCTGTTCATCACCTTTAACAACATCAGCTGTAATAATACATCTCTCGGCTGCTTCATCTGATGGTATCTCATACATGATATCCGTCATAGTTTTCTCAATGATAGCTCTGAGTCCTCTTGCACCGGTCTTTCTCTCCATAGCAAGACGTGCTATTTCAGAAAGTGCATCAGGTGTAAATTCAAGAGAAACATCATCAAGTTCAAAAAGTCTCTGATACTGTTTAACAATAGCTGACTTAGGCTCTGTAAGGATTCTTGCAAGAGCTTCCTCATCAAGCTGATCAAGTGTTACGATAACAGGTACACGTCCCACAAACTCTGGAATAATACCATATTTTACAAGATCCTGAGGCTCTACCTGCTTTAAGAGCTCATTCTCATCGTTAAGCATATTATTATCGATATCAGCATTGAAGCCGATTGACTTTTTGCCGATACGGTTCTCAATTATCTTGTCAAGGCCATCAAATGCACCACCGCAGATAAAGAGGATATTTGTTGTATCAATCTGGATAAACTCCTGATGTGGATGCTTACGTCCGCCCTGAGGAGGAACCGAAGCAACCGTACCCTCTATTATCTTGAGGAGAGCCTGCTGAACACCTTCACCTGATACGTCTCTGGTAATAGAAACGTTCTCAGACTTCTTGGTGATCTTATCTATCTCATCAATATATACGATACCCTTTTCAGCTCTCTCTACATCATAATCAGCTGCCTGGATAAGCTTGAGGAGGATATTTTCAACATCCTCGCCTACATATCCGGCCTCTGTAAGTGTTGTTGCATCTGCTATGGCGAAAGGCACATTAAGAAGCTTGGCAAGAGTCTGAGCCAGGTAGGTTTTACCCGAACCTGTAGGTCCTGCCATGATTATATTACTCTTCTGAAGCTCAATATCAAGGCTTCTGTCCGAGAGAACTCTCTTGTAGTGATTGTATACTGCTACGGAAAGAACCTTTTTTGCAGCCTCCTGACCGATAACGTATTCATCAAGGAAATTCTTGATTTCCTTCGGCTTCATGAGATTTACATCATCGCCGAGAGTATCCTGAAATTCCTCACTAATGATATCCTGACATATGCCGACACATTCGTCACAGATAAATACATTTGGTCCGGCTATAAGCCTTCTGACCTGATCCTGCGATTTATTGCAGAAGGAACAGCGAAGTTTTCCTTTTTCTTCTGTACGAGTTGCCATACCCCATACCTCTTACTTTCTGTTGGTAACGATCTTATCAATAAGTCCGTACTCAAGAGCCTCTTCAGCAGTCTTCCAGTTATCTCTCTCTGTATCTCTTTCGATCTCTTCAAGAGGTCTGCCTGTAGCCTCGCTGAGAAGTGTATTTAACTTTGTACGTGTTCTGATGATATGATCAGCGGAAATCTTGATATCAGTTGCCTGACCCTGCGCTCCGCCGAGTGGCTGATGTATCATGATCTCAGCATTAGGAAGCGCAAATCTCTTACCCTTTGCACCACCTGCAAGGAGGAAAGCCCCCATAGATGCAGCCATACCAACACAGATTGTAGATACATCACACTTTACGTAATTCATGGTATCATAAATAGCCATACCTGCAGTAACTGAACCGCCCGGGCTGTTTATGTAGAAATTGATATCCTTGCTTGAATCCTCTGACTCAAGGAAAAGCAGCTGTGCAACCACAAGACTTGCAGTTACATCATTAACCTCATCTCCGAGGAAAACTATTCTCTCCTTCAGAAGGCGTGAATAAATATCATAAGCTCTCTCGCCCCTGCTGCTTGTCTCAATGACTGTAGGAACTAACGGCATATTATACCTCCTTACTCTCTGCTGCGATAAGCTTAAGTGCCTTGTTCATCTTGACATCCATCTTAATCGCATCAAGCTCCTTCTCTCCTGCAAGCTCCTTGAACTTCTCAACGTCAAGCTGATACATACTTGCAGTCTTCTCTATCTCCTTATCAACCTCTTCGTCAGAAACCTCGATGTTCTCAGCGTTAGCGATAGCTTCAACGATAAGGCTGGTCTTAATTCTCTTGATTGCTTCAGGCTTAACCTGCTCAAGCATATCTTCTCTTGACTGCTTTGTGATTGAAAGGTACTGCTCAAGCTTAAGTCCCTGATATGCAAGTCTCTGCTCGAAATCACTGAGCATCTTCTCCTGATTGTATTTGATCATTGGTTCAGGAAGGTCGATCTCACAGGTCTCGATAAGCTTCTCAAGAACCTTTGACTCCTTCTCCTTCTCAGCTGCATCCTTCTTCTTAACCTCAAGAGTCTTCTTCAGGTCTTCCTTGTACTCAGCAACTGTCTCGAACTCTGAAACATCACTTGCGAAATCATCATCAACCTCAGGAAGAACCTCCTCTGTGATAGCATTAAGCTTACACTTAAATACAGCCGGCTTTCCTGCAAGGCTAGCTTCCTGATACTCTTCAGGGAATGTAACATTTACATCAAACTCATCACCGATATTCTTGCCTGCGATCTGATCCTCAAAGGTATCGATAAAGCTGTGTGAACCAAGAACAAGCTTGTAATCCTCACCCTTGCCGCCTTCAAATGCAACACCGTCAACAAAGCCCTCGAAATTGATATTAACCTCATCGCCTTCCTTTGCAGCTCTGTCTGTTACATCAACCTTACGAGCGTTCTCCTTACGAACCTTCTCGATCTCAGCGTCAACATCAGCATCTGTAACTTCTGTATCAACCTTCTCAATCTCAACGCCCTTGTATTCAGCAAGCTTTACAGGTGGCTTTGTAGCAACCTTAGCCTTAAATACGAAATCCTTGCCCTTGCCGATCTCAGCAACCTCGATCTCAGGACTTGAAACGATATCAAGATCACAGTTCTCGATCTCTTCCGGATAGAACTTGTTGATAAGCTCGTTAGCTGCTTCCTCATAAAATACAGCTTCGCCATAAACCTTCTCTATATAATTCATAGGAACCTTACCCTTACGGAAGCCAGGAACCGAAAACTTACTCTTATTCTTCTTATAAGCCTCGATCATAGCCTTATCAAATTCCTCTGCAGGAACTGTGATAGTAAGCTCTGCCATATTTCCATCTAACTTTTCTGCTGCTAAACTCATTTCTTTTTCCTCCTTAAGCACATCCTCTCTGTGCATTATAATCTTGAATATTCTGCGTTTATTATTGTTCCGGCTCTGCGCAGATCATCCGGCTTTTTGCTGCATCTTTTCACCGTATGCGGAAAAAATGCGCAGACTAACGCACTATTGAACGATTTTACCATACTATTTATTATTTAGCAAATAAAATATTGTTCATATATTTGTCTTGTACTTTCCGTTCAAGAATTGCGTATATATGGAATCCGTTATGGCTGAATAAGCACTATAAAAAGGTCCGAAATACACCAGTAATCCGGCCACAATAATCATCAGCAATGTTATTATATTTCTCGCTAACCTGCTCATATTAAAAATACTTTCTTATCAAAAGGACTTATGAATCAAAGAACTGACGACCATCCTCCGTCACAAATCTCTCCGCCTTCGGATACTCAAATATCAGAGTATTATTCTTATTCTCAGCAAGATAATCGGCAAATCTTCGCGCATACCACTTTGCCATATTCAGATTATGCATCAGATAATTGCCACAGTTAACCGCCTGAGCTCCCGGAACCTCCTCAGTATCTTCAACTGACCTGAAGGCATTCAGAATAAGCTCATAGATGTCCTTTGGCTCCCTGTTTCCTTTCAGAATAAGATAAAATCCGGTCAGACATCCCATAGGTCCCCAGTATATCACCTGATCCTTCCAGTCCGGATCATTTCTGAGAAAAGTTGCTATTACGTGTTCCAATGAATGCATTGCTGCCACATCAACAGCCGGTTCAGTATTCGGCTTTGTAACTCTGATATCGTATGTTGTAACCTTCTCCTCACCAAGGATATCAACTCTGCTTGTAAATATACCGGGAATAATTCTGGTATGATCAACCGAAAAACTTGGTATCAAATCCATCTTCTGTATCTCCTTTTTTTCATTATTCTATTTCATTTAGTTATCCTTCAAAACTTTTAATTTGATAATTTAATCCGGATATAGTATACTCTTATCATGCAGATATGGTTCATTGGTAGAACGCCAGCTTCCCAAGCTGGAAAGGCGGGTTCGATTCCCGTTATCTGCTTTTTTTAATGCCGTAAATCTTCACGTAAGGCAGTTCTGATCGATCGTGTTCTGCCGTTAAGTGGCTGTTCGATTGGCTCTGTTCTGCAGTCGAGTGCCGGTTCGATCGGCTCTGTTCTGCAGTCGAGTGCCGGTTCGATTGGCTCTGTTCTGCAGTCGAGTGCCGGTTCAATCGGCTCTGTTCTGCAGTCGAGTGCCGGTTCAATCGGCTCTGTTCCTCAAGTTCAGATCATGTTTACAGTTCACGTATAAGCTGTTTAAGCATACCGAAGGCTGCCTCGGCACTGCTTATAACATTCTGATTAAAATCTCCGCCATCACCTTCGTATGTATCGCTTATACATTTTACCGAAAGGCATTTAACGTTATTTTTAAGGCATATTCTCGCTATAGCCGCGATCTCCATATCACAGATCTGGCATCCCTGCGCAGCAAGATCATCCTTATCTTCTTTCTTCTCAATGAATTTTCCGCCGCTCGCAACAGTAACTTCCTTCAGTTCAGGAAATGCATTCTTAACCTTACCGATAAGTCCTGCATCCAGAGGGATAAATTCATCTTCATATTCCTCATACTGATGCTCCTTAACCGGATCTATCGGTGAAACATCATATTCGTAATGGAGTGCACGACGCGCAACAAAAAGATCCTTGACTTTAAGTCCCGGTACCAGTGCTCCTGTTACGCCAAAATTAAGTACGATCTCGCACTTTGTATGATATATAAGAAGCTGAGTAACAGCCGCCGCATCAATCTCACCGTAGCCTGATAGAACCGCACTGATGTCATGTCCTTCTATCCTGGCATTATAAATAGTATAACCACAAACCTCTTCTTCACTGATCTGCGATCCACTTTCAAGAAAAGCTTTAAGTTCTCTTTCTATAGCTATGATCAATCCTATCTTCATCACTGTCCTCCTCGTATACAAAATCACATTCTTTATCAGTTTTGACTTTATCATAACAAAGCACAAAATACAATCATATTATGGATTTACCGATATCAGATATAACTATATTAAATTACATATAAATTATTAATCTCAACCTAAAGTTACTTGTTATAATCCTGAATCGATGATATAATCAGATTCACACTCGAAGCATTTGTTAGTCTTTTCTAACCGAATGTTCGTGAATAAGATTTTTTGGAGGATTTTTATATGAATAACTATTTTGATCTATCCGGACAGGTTGCGATCGTTACAGGCTGTTCAACAGGTCTTGGAGTACAGATGGCCAGAGCACTTGCAAGTCAGGGCGCAACCATCATAGCTGTTGCCCGCCGTCAGAATCTTATAGACGAGGTTGCAGCCGATATCAGCAAAACCTTCAATGTACCTGCTATTGGAATACGCTGTGACATCACAGATACAGACAGCGTTGAGGCAATGGTTGATACAGTTATGGAAAAATACGGCCGTATCGACATTCTTATCAACAACGCCGGAACCGGAGCTGTTGCTCCTGCCGAGGATATAACCGATGAGCAGTTTATGAATGAAATGAATATCGACCTCTTCGGTTCCTTCAAGGTTGCCAGAGCCGTGGCTAAAAAAGCTATGATCCCTGCTTCATACGGTCGTGTGATAAATATCGCATCCATGTATGGTCTTGTAGGAAATAAGATTGCACCGGCTGCCCCATATCATGCAGCCAAAGGTGGTGTAGTAAACCTTACAAGAGCACTTGCTGCCGAGTGGGGCAAATACGGCATAACCGTAAATACCATCTGCCCGGGATACTTCTATACTCCTCTCACAGAAGAAACACTCAGAAGCGATTTCTTTGTAGCTCATGCAAAGGCAAATATCCCTGTAGAAAGATACGGTAATGAAGGTGAACTTGATACAGCAGCCATCTTCCTTTCATCTCCGGCCTCTTCTTATGTTACAGGTGTAGCCCTCCCTGTTGATGGCGGATACACAGCAATGTAATTACATTAGTATTTATAAACAAAAATCATTATATTCAAGCCTTTAATACACCTTTTGAAAGCCGCTGACAGGTTAATATCAGCGGCTTTTCCTGATTGTTTTTTATTTCATTTTATAAACTAAAATGCTCTACTTTTTCTTAACGGTCAGAAGGCTGTAGCTTCCATCTCTCTTCACATAGAACTCTGCGGTATCATTTATATGATAGAACTGAAGATGATCGTACATCGTATTTGCCGATTCTGCAGATATTTCTTTACTTACGGTTTCAAATCTTTCGTTGATCAGATGAGCCTTTCCGCCACTTGTAACGAGTGCCAGTCCGTTACAGAACCTTGACGCATCATCATACCATTCACCAACCGGCTTATAATCATCAGATGAAATATAGCCCCATTTATGATCTGTATTTTCTGCAAGAAGCATTTTTCTTCCGCTTATCTCAACAGAAATATATGCTTCATCCGTAAGGAATCTTCCTTCACTGATATCAAATATCTTATACAGTGGCTCGTCTGCATCTGTCTTACCCACGCAAATCTTGCATTTGTTGTTAATTGATGTAGCGTTTGTCAGTCCTTTGTCCGATACAACTGAATTGATGCTCAGAGTTTCTTCAGGCTGCTCAACAAAGCTGCCGTCAAATATATTGTAGAAACCAACGGCTTTAATATCCATATGCCATGCACCGTTGCCGTCATCTATCCTCTCACTATTCAGCACACCCGAATATATCCATCCGTCATCGCCATTAGCAGTGCCAAGGAATATCACCGGGCAGCCATCTACCTCAGGGATCAGCATTCCGTTCCTCGGATCACCCGAATCATCTCCATACTCGATTTGCAGACGTTTGATATCATTCGGCATGATATAACTGAAGGATTCCTTGTCATCCATATAGGTTGTAAGCGAGCAGATCACAAGGCCATTCGCTACCGTGTATATTCTAATCTTGTCTGTATAATAAGAGGTGTCCTCAAATACAAGCTTTCCGTCTATGATAGCTCCGCAGCCCCTGATCATACGATCCGGGTTAACCGTTCCGTCTTCTGCCACATCCTGACACTCAACAAATACAAGTCCGTCCCTGTAATCCGTGAAATAGAAATCCTTCTCACTTGCAACATATATCGTGTTAAGCTCCATATCGAGAATAGCTGAAGTATAATGCCCATCATCTGTTTTCTTCGTTACTATAAAGCTTCCATCCTGCTGATAAAATCTGGCATCGTCCCAGCCATTCTCTACTCCCTGAGGAAGCATATTATCCGGAACCATATTTCCATCACGATCAATCAGATAATAGCGGCCGGATATCGTGACCATAAAATACTTATCGCTGATATGAACAGGTGCTGTTTCGTAGCTCCAGGTTGATACACTCATTTCGAGGAAGGTTTCCTGCTGATTCTCTTTTGATTCAGCCTCAGTGACATTTTCTGCTAAAGTTTCTGTTACACCCTCAGTTGAATTCTCAGTTGCATCCACAAAAACATTTTCTGCCACAGCTTCCGATTTTTCTTCAGTTTTGTTGTCAGTAAGGCCTTCGTCCATATCATCGGCATTCCATACTATACCGGACAGAGAACTTGTACGTTCAACATTCTCACTGTTTCCCTTACTTCCACATCCTGTAACTGCAGCCATGATCATTGTTGCTGATAAAACCATCCCAAATGCTTTCTTTCTCATAATCTATCTCTCCTTTTCTTTTACGGGCTTTCCCGCCCTTTCTGATAGATAGACGATGCAATTGGGGAATTGGTTTTATAAATTTCAAAAAATCCAATTAATTATGGTAGATACTCTTCACAACAATAAGGATGCACCATATATGCTCCGGACACCGTTATCTTATTATCCGAATTCATCTTAAGCTCCGGAACGATATCTTTTTGACCGATAGCTACACAATAACGCCCTATTTTCTGATATAGCATGATATAATAACAGTCAGCACCATTCTCAGTGTATTCCAGCATAATATCCTCACCGGAAAGCTCTCTATTCATGAATTCAAGACAGTCATCGATCGTATAAATACCCGACGTACTTTCTTCATTAGTCATGAATTCAGCCGGAGCACTTACAAGACTGACATTTGCTCCCCCTCCATCCAAAGGATCTACTCGTAGTATTACATAATCATTTGAATCAACAAGAGCGCTATACACTATATTATAAGCATAGATATCACTGGTAAGAGATACCCAAGCCGAAACAACTGTCACGCTCTTAACGTAATCTTCATATTTCGTATGATCATAATTAGACGACGATTCTGTCTTTTCTGTAAATGTATCATCTGTCATTCCAATCGATGTAGGTTCTTCCGTATTGTTATCAGAAACATCGAATGCTCCAGAATTATCTATATGGTATTCCGTTCTCTCTTCTATTCTTTTTTTATCATCAGTATCCTTATCTTTACTGAATATCAATATGCTTCCGCCCACAACCACAGTCGTTGCCACACAGGCCAGTAATACCTTTAATCCGATTGAAGCACTCTTAGTCGCCGCAGCACCAGCTGTCTGAGCTGAGACAGCTGTTCCTGTAACTGCTCCTCCATCCATAGAAGCGCTTCCTGCAGCTGCAGTCCCAGCTGCTCCTGCCGCAGACGCCGTAACCGCGCCAAACATAATATCCGCGCCTTCTCTGAAAATAAGGAACAGAAGTGGGAATGCACTGATACTGTACAGCTTCGTACCGTCTCTTCTTTCGATATTTTCGACAGCTGACTTAATTGACTTTCTTGCATAGTTTAGGCGGCTCTTTACTGTTCCTTCGCTGGTCTCCATGATCTCAGCGATCTCTTTCACCGACAATTCTTCAAAATAGTAATACTGCACGCAAAGCTTCTGCTCCGTACTGAGACTGTCAAGTATATCAGCAATGATTCTCTGCTGCTCCTTGTTCATGATGATGCTTTCAGGTATCATTGCTTCATGGTCATCAGAAGCTCTTTCAAATATAAAATCCTCTGCTTCGCCTGATTCATCAGCTTCGGCAAGGACGTATTTCTTTTCTCTCTTAATATAAGTCAGGCAGAAATTGGTAGCGATCCTGCCTGCCCAGGAATAAAAAGCCGAGGTGTCAGCAAGTCCCGATACCTTGTTATATATCTGCAGATATGTCTCCTGCATGATATCATCTGCGGCATCCTGACTCTTCACGATATCCCAGATTATCTTAAAGATGTAATTCTTGGACAGTTCATATATGGTATTAAAGCTTTCTGCATCTCCGTTTTTCAGCTTCTCAACCTCTGCAAAAAGCACCTGATCTTTTTCTCTAAACCTGCTGATTATATTCGACATATTCAATTCCTCATCTTTCGATAACACACCTGCTCCAGCTCCTATTATATCATCAGTTATAATATTTGATTAATAAAAATATATAGAAATCCAGTTATACCCTTTAGGGCTTGAACCATAATACCATTTGAATGCCCCGTGATAGCCCTGATCACGAACGGTCCCTGTAATATCATATTTTTCCGGATCAAAATCTGTAACAGCACACTCCAGTATATTTCCTGCGTACATATTTTGACTGATCAACTGCCCGAATTCATCATATGTACAAAGCTTATTATTTAAATACATTTCATTATAATCAAGACTGTCTGCTACATGGTATGCTGTTCTGTCCCATACATGTCCGGTTTCAGCAAGCTCCTCGTCTGTGAGGTTAAGGTAACTATATGTATAATCCAGAAACTCAACATTATCAGCACTTGTATCGCCCCAGGTAACATCAACATTGTACCATTTATCATCAAGTCTGACCATGTTCCATGCATGACCATTGCCATTTGCTTCACCAAGTACATAATCACATTCAACATTACAGCATCTTGCCATGAGATCAAAAGCATGTGAGTATCCGTTACAGACAGCTTTATGATTGACCAATGCGCCGTATGCCATATGATGATCGCCATTTGAGTTAGAATCATCGTGTAAATACGATACATTCTTAGCAAGATAAGCATATATAACTTTCTCCTTTTCATAATCACTCATGGAATCATCAATATATTTCTTCATGAAACTCTTGACAACTTTGGCAATCTCTACAGCCCTGTCTTCTCCCTTTGGAATAGCTTTTCCCTTAACAATATTCATATATGCATAATAGTTTTCTTTGTATTCAAAAGAAACTTTAGCTCTTTTTGTATCATCCTTTTCATCATAAAGCTTATATCCGGTTAATCTGAAATATGTATAATCAGAATACAGGCTTGTATTTTTGATATCATCTTTATCAAGGCCTTTTACATAAAGTGAAACAGGTGACTCCACACCGTTAAGTATCAGATAAAGAAGCGTCTCTTTATATTCAAGTTTATTTGTTGCAGGATTATCTGCAGTTAGTCCTTTGTAACGATCATCATAGAGTTCTTCCGGAATAGAGTTCTTCTCTTTTGACTTTTCTGTTTTACTCTTATTCTGATCAATACTGTTTGTGCTCGCATTTACTTTAACTTCTTCCGCAACAGAATCCTTTGGTCTTCCGGCAACCAGTATTCCTATCACTACACCAAATATAAATACAAAAATAATCCCTTTTGTTTTTCTTATCTTGTTTTTACTCATATCATCCACCATCCCTTTTCTTATTATTTATTATGTCAAAAGATTTCAAAATATCGTCTATTTGAACCTTTCTGACATATAGACGACGCAAATTCTGAATTGGTTTTATTATTATATATATTTTTTTTATGGTGGAGGTTTCTCTCCGGTAAAACGCAAGATAATCTCACGCATTCTCTCATCCACTTTCTCAGGGACAGCATTTTCTTCGGCGATGATACGAAAGAATTCCTTAAGATTATATCTATTTTCAGGCTTGTCCGGGAAATCCATATTATAACAGGTGTTATTTCCGGCATTATTCTCAAGATTATTACCGGCATTATTCTCTATCCTATTCTCAAATAGATTCATTCCCATCATCTCCTTTCTGATAGATAGACGAGATATATATACAAATGGTTTTATTAAATATAAAAAAGGACATATAACTATAACGTTATATATCCTTTATAAATTAATCATATAAATACTGTATTTATTATAAGTTTTGATACTTATCTATACTGCGCTCCTTGAAGAGGCGGAAGGACGGCAACAATCTGCTGCTTGTTATCAATCACTTTAGTTCCATCAATATAGATTGTTCTTCCGTCAGCTGATATTCTTATTATCCTGCCTCTGACACGCGTAATATAATACCTGAATTTGTATTTTCTATAAGTTTTCTTATCATAACGCTTAAGCATTGGCAGGAAAACCGATTTGTCACGCTCATCAGCCGTTGCTATAGTCCCATTATATCCGTTTATCTTAAGTGACGGCACAAATTTATTAAATCCCGGTGATCTGACACTGTAATCCAGATGAAGTTCATCCATATTAAAGCTTCCGCCATTCACTTCTTTCTTTGAATAAGCAATAAACAATCCAAAGAATAAAGCATAAAAGAATCCGATCACAGCACCTTCTATTGCGCCCATCAGAAACGATCCTGAGATCGTCTTGGTTTTTATTATTTTATATCCAACACGCTTCGTCTCATATAGTATATCCGGAAAGCCTTTTGTTATAGCATATCCAATGAGTCCACCGATTATAGCAGCTATTACTGCCGAAATTATTATATAACCTGCAATACCTTCCATCATTCTATATCCATATCCATATATCCGCGTTTCGGCAGCAAAATTCTGCCTCTGCATGCCATTCATGCCGGGATTCATGTTCTGAACGATAGACGGTCCGACGCCCTGATTTATATTTGCATTCAGATTAACATTTGCATTCGGATTAACATTTGGATTTGCATATCCATAATACTGCTGCGGATTCCTGTTCACATTATTATTCATATCCGTAGTCGTATATCCGTTAACCGGCTGAGCATTGTAACTCATACTATTATTAATATTATTATTCATCTGCCGAGCCCCTGCATAAACATTGTTCTGCATTACATCAGGATTCATATTATTCTGCACGCCGTTCATATTCACATTGTTCTGCACTACATCAGGATTCATATTATTCTGCACGCCGTTCATATTCACATTGTTCTGCTGATATCTAGGCGCAACAAACGGTTCATTTGTCTGCTGCCCATAATCATTAAAATTATTATTCATAAATCTTTCCCTTCACAATTATATAATTTACGTATTATACAGCTTCTTCTTACCTACAATGCAAAATTATAAATACAAAAATCATTATATTCAAGCCTTTAATACACCTTTTAAACTGTAATGAATACTTCAGGAATCTTACCATAAGTTTCCTATTATAAAAAAGCTGCTGCATCTATGAATTAACATAGCTGCAACAGCCTTTTATCATTTCTGAACCAAACGGATCAGAGTATTAGTTTAGATTAGTTCTGAGACTTTGCTGCCTTAGCTGCAAGGATCTGCTTTGTAAGAAGCGGAACGATCTTGTTGAGGTCGCCTACTACACCATAGTCAGCCACATCAAAGATAGGAGCTGTCTCATCCTTGTTGATAGCGATGATGATATCAGACTCTTCCATACCTGCAACGTGCTGGATAGCACCTGAAATACCGATTGCGAAGTATACGTGTGGACGAACTGTCTTACCTGTCTGACCAACCTGAAGCTCCTTTGGCTTCCAGCCTGAATCAACTACTGCACGTGAGCATGAAACTTCACCGCCGATAGCTGCAGCAAGCTCTTCAAGGATCTTGAAGTTCTCCGGAGAACCAACTCCACGACCGCCTGATACAAGGATCTTAGCGTCCTGAATATCAACAACGTCTGAAACTTCCTTAACGATCTCAAGGATCTCAACATAGTTAGCGTTTGGTGTAAATCCAGGATTGAACTCCTCAACTACAGCCTTAGCGCCTGCTACCTTATCCTTCTTCTGCATAACGCCCGGACGAACTGTAGCCATCTGAGGTCTGAAATCAGGACAAGCGATTGTAGCAATTGTATTTCCACCGAAAGCAGGACGAGTCATGAGAAGCTGATTGTGCTTCTGCTCTCTGCCAGGGATAGCAACAAGTGGGAAATCTCCGATATCAAGCTGTGTACAGTCAGCTGTAAGACCTGTATGAACACGTGCGCAAACACGAGGACCAAGGTCACGACCGATTGCTGTAGCTCCGATAAGGAATACATCCGGCTTATATTTCTCAATTACAGATGCAAGTGCATGTGTATATGGTTCTGTTCTGTACTCTTTAAGCTCAGGATCGTCAACAACGATAACTCTGTCAGCTCCGTACTCAGCGAGCTGATCTGCAAGTCCCTTAACATCTGAACCAACAAGAACAGCTGTTACTTCTGTTCCGAGGTCTGCTGCAAGATCCTTACCTTTGCCAAGCAGCTCAAATGCGATATTGCTTATCTCATTATCAACCTGCTGAGCAAATATAAATACGCCCTTATATTCTTCTAATGCCATTACTGTCATCCTCCTTTATTAAATAACGAACTTCTCAGCAAGCTTAGAAACGATATAATCTGCTGACTCTTCAGGTGTTTCAAGAACAACCTTCTCACCAGCACCCTTCTTAACCTTGTCTGAAGCCTTAGCGATCTGTGTAGGTGAACCCTTGAGACCAAGGTTCTCATCGAGAACATCCTTAAGGTCTGCTCTGCCCCATGTTGTTATAGGAGCATCATCCTTGCATGCATCAAAGATTCCACCAGGAGTCATGTAACGTGGCTCATTTAACTCTGAAAGAGCTGTAATGAGACATGGCATCTTAGCCTTAAGCATATGATATCTATCGTCATACTGACGCTTAACGATTACTGAATCACCGTCGATCTTGATCTCCTGTGCATAAGAGATTACAGGAATGTTGAGGTGCTCAGAGATCTGAGGACCAACCTGAGCTGTATCTCCATCGATAGCCTGACGGCCTGTGATGATGAGATCATACTCAAGATTTCTGATAGCGCCTGCAATTGTCTGTGATGTAGCCCATGTATCAGCTCCACCAAGAACTCTGTCTGTTACAAGGATTCCCTTGTCAGCGCCCATAGCAAGTGCTTCACGAAGAACATCTGCAGCCTTTGGAAGACCCATGGTTACAACTGTAACCTCTGCTCCGTACTGATCCTTAAGACGAAGTGCAGCCTCAAGACCTGCCTTGTCATCTGGGTTCATGATTGTGAGCATAGCGCCTCTGTCAAGTGTTCCGTCCGGTTTGAATTTAACTCCGCCCTTTGTATCAGGTACCTGTTTTACGCAAACTATTATTTTCATCGTTTTGTACCCTCCTTATTTAAGTAAGTTAGCAGAGATAACCATACGCTGAACTTCACTTGTTCCTTCGTAGATCTCTGTGATCTTAGCATCACGCATCATACGCTCAACATCATATTCTCTGATGTAACCGTATCCACCGTGAAGCTGTACTGCCTTAGTAGTTACTTCCATAGCAACTTCAGCTGCATAAAGCTTAGCCATAGCTGCTTCTACGCTGTAAGAGGTCTTGCCATCAGCATTGTACTGATCCTTAGCTCTGGCTGCCTTGTAAACAAGCATCTTAGCTGCCTCTACCTTTGTAGCCATATCAGCAAGCTGGAACTGTGTATTCTGGAATGCACCGATAGCACGTCCGAACTGCTTTCTTTCCTGAACGTAAGCGA
>OCTW011547067.1_pt1 | contig 24563 bp, 21 predicted proteins | sample 1539671 | NCBI WGS metagenome assembly OCTW01 (sample SAMN02144230, study PRJEB22623) | gut metagenome | biome: sheep rumen | host: Ovis aries | place: New Zealand | reverse complement strand
CCCATCGACAGTTGGAACGGCTCACGGGAGTCGGAAGAGGACTCATACAGAAGTTATGAACTTGATGCCACTGACCTGTCCCCTGACATCTCGCTAAGTGATTGATAATAAACAGTTAATAAACAATAAATATTTTCCAATTATTTGGAAAGCAACATAGAAGAAATCAATAATACATAAAAATTATGGATGCAGCAATTATTACAACTTATCGCTGTCCGATGCGATGCAAGATGTGTAACATCTGGGATAATCCCACTAAGACATCAGAGGAGTTTAAGCCGGAACTTTTGGAGAAACTTCCTAAGCTTCACGATGTAAACATCACCGGTGGTGAACCCTTTGTGCGTGAGGATATTGAGGATATAGTGAAGATTCTGCTGAAGAAGGCTGACCGTGTGGTCTTTGCCTCCAGCGGCTATTTCAATGACCGTATCATCAAACTCTTCGAGAAATACAAGAACTACCCTCAGCTCGGAATCCGTATCTCCACCGAGGGCCTGTCGTGTAAGAACGACGAACTCCGTGGCCGTCAGGGCGGCTTCGACAAGGGTCTGAGCACTCTGCTCGAACTGCGCCGCATGGGCATCAAGGACGTGGGCTTTGGCATCACTGTCTCTAACCACAACTCTCCCGACATGCTCCAGCTCTACGAACTGAACCGCAACCTGAAGATGCAGTTTGCTACCGCCGCCTTCCACAACTCGTTCTACTTCCACAAGTACGACAACGTAATTACCAATAAGGACGAGGTGGTGGCCAACTTCGATGAACTCTGCCAGCGTCTGATGAAGGAGAACAGCCCCAAGAGCTGGTTCCGTGCCTTCTTCAACATGGGACTCATCAACTACGTTCAAGGTGGTCGTCGCATCCTGCCCTGCGAAGCCGGCAACGAGAACTTCTTCCTCGATCCTTACGGCAACATCCTGCCCTGCAACGGTATGGAAGAAGAGAAGTGGTTCGACAAGATGGGCAACCTCCACGAGCATACCTTCGAGGAAATCTGGAACAGCGAACAGGCCAAGAAAGTTCGCGAGGGCGTGGCCCACTGCCCCAAGAACTGCTGGATGATTGGTACCGTCAGTCCTGTGATGCACAAATACCTCAAGCAAGTGGCCCCTTGGGTGCTGAAGAACAAACTCGCCGTGATGCGTGGCGGACGTGTCGATACCGAGCACATCCCGTTCTACCACGTGGGCAACAACGACACCCAGGGCGTTGGGCTGAACAACCCCAACCAGTGTATCAAATGTGGCACCGACAAGAAATAAATTCCGTACAAACGAAAAACTCGTAAGATGAAGATAGCCTTTATTGGGGGGCGTACTTTTCACCATGCTGACGGCATCGCCACCTTCATGTATCATCTGGCCACCGAACTTGTCAAGATGGGCCACGAACCCATCGTGTTCTGCGAGGGCGAGAAGAACAGCGAGGAGATGCTCAACGGCTTCAAGGTCATTGAACGCAAGTCCCTTGGCTCTGCCTTTCTGACCAAACCCCTTCTTGGCCTCCGTGCCACCCTCCACTGCCTGTTCAAGGAGAAGGGCGTTCAGGTGATTCACTATAACACCTGGGCACCGGCCATGATAGCCTCGCACATCCCCCTGCTCTTTGGTCGCAAGGTGGTGATGCAGAGCCACGGTTTGGAGTGGAAACGCACCAAGTACAGTGCCAAGAAGCAGAAGATGATCAAGCGCATCGAGACCTGGAGTGCCAAGACCAACCGCAACTGGACGATGGTGTCGCAGGAGCAGACCGACTACTTCTTGGAGCACTATAACCGCAAATGCACCACCATCACCTGCGCTGTCGAGATGCCGGGCGAAACCCAGCAGACCGACTTCCTGCAGCGTTACGGACTGGCGGGCAATGACTACTTCCTCTATATGGGTCGTCTGGTACAAGATAAGAACCCCGACTATCTTATCAAGGGTTTTATAGCTGCCAATCTATCGGGTAAGAAACTCGTACTCTGTGGCGGAGCAGATGGCAACGACAAGTATGAGGCATACTTGAAGGGTCTTGCCAATGAAAACGTCATCTTCACCGGCCCCATCTTCGGGGCAGACAAAGATTCTGCCTTCCGACACTGCTACGCCTTCTGCATACCCTCCACCTTGGAGGGCCTGCCTATGTCTTTGCTCGAAGCCATGAGCTATGGCAAGATTGCCATTGCCTCCGACATCCCCGCCTGCCATGAAGCCCTTGGCGAGAGTGGCATCTATGTGCCGTATGAGGATGACAAATCAATAACAGAAGCTATGAAAGAACTGGCTGGCAACGAGGCTAAATACGAGTGGCAGAAAGAAGCTAATAAGCAACGGGCGCAAAGCACCTTCTCGTGGGAAAATACCACGAAGAAGTATTTGGAGTATGTAAAATCAATATGATTGATTTTTAGAATGATTTTTCTACAGAAAGTTGCACTTTTCTGTTAAAAACTGCAAAATACAGTCTTGGCATTTTAATAAATCCAAAAGCAATACGGTTTTACTGATTATTTCATGTAAATTTGTGAACGAAACTTAAAACAAGGGTCGGAAACATGGAATCAATGTTGAAAAGGTGGTCGGACAGGCTTGGCATATTGCCAGTGAATTTTCATCATAATCAGGTGGATACTTTGCATACACACGCACTGCTTGACGGTCCACTGAATAATTTCTGTTTGGCATTTGATTATGACTGCGAACCAGAGCAGTCTTTTAATCAGATATGGTCAGCCAATATGAGCAATTTGGTGGTTGTCAAGAATGATGAGATAGAATTATATAGTATCAAGTTAGGAGAGACACCTCAGGTGCTCTCCTATTCGAGCGTGATGCGCGACATTACCAAGTTCACCGGATTTCTCAAAAGTATATCTCTTAAAGAAGATGATACTATAGTTCCTTTTGTGATGTCTCATTTTCGCGAGATTCGTTTTGACTTGCGTGAAGAAGACAGTGCGTCAAATTCTTTAAAAGTATTCTTGTATATCATCTCCCAGCTCGGATCTTCAGACAACACATGGCTGCTGCCTTCAGACACAAACCAGGCCGTTCAATCAATGCGTAGCAGTTATTTGCTTGAGGATGTCATAGGACGTTTAAAAGAAGGAACAAGCACAGGTCTAAAACCAGATGTGGAAATGATTTTGCGCCACTGTGCCGGTCAGCTTTTTCAGGAAGCTAACTATATGGCCCAGTTCAATCCGCAGTTAGAATTGTTTCCGTTTACCAATTATCGTATAACACGCAGTCAGCGGCAGGTCGGTTCCTATTTTACCCCCTTATACATAGCTCGTTCCATAGTTGAGGAGACTCTGCGTCAAATCGATGGCATTGGAAATAAAGAAAAACTCATAATCTTTGACCCTGCCTGCGGTTCTGGCGTGTTTCTCGTAGAGGCATTGCGCCAGCTAAGGAGTGAAAACTATAAAAAAGATGTTGAGATTATTGGATGGGATATAGACCCATTAGCTAAAGCAATGGCTGACTTTGTTTTGCAGTATGAGTCATCGGAGTGGGCTGGACGTTTGAAATTTAAGATAGAAGTTAAGGACTCTCTATCCCATTATCAAGAGTGGCCCAAGTCAGATGTGATCTTTATGAACCCACCCTATATCTCATGGTCGCTAATGAATACAGAACAAAGGGAACAAGTCACGACCATCATGGGGCAGACAAGTACAAATCGTCCAAACCTTGCCTCGATGTTTTATTTGTTGGCTTCACGTTCTCTATCTCATGGTGGTTGTATAGGCAGCCTGATGCCTTCTTCGTTCTTAACTACCGATGCTGCGAAGGAAATAAGAAATCAAGCGAACGAGAATGTGCGCCCCACATTGATTTGCAATTTAGGTGGTTTTGTGTTCTCTTCCGTGATGGCAGATGTAAGTATAGTGGTTGCATCAAACAAAGAATTGTCACCTAATGTTCAAATGGTATGGACGCGCAATCGCGACGATGTGGCACCTGTGGCATTACATGAACTAAGAAAACTCAACACTGTTCAGTATACAATAGAAGAATCGCCAGATTATAATATCTATTACACTCGTTATAGCGAATTAAAGAATTATGATACTTGGAAATGCTTGTCTCGTGATAGTTATCTACTTAAAAGAAGAATGTTGGAAATAGTCCATAATGAGGCTTTTGAGACTGCAAGCAACCTGTTTGAAATAAAGCAAGGCGCCAGAACGGGAGCCAATACTGTATTTATAGTGTCTAAGGACTATTATGATTCACTGCCTAAATCCGAAAGGCAGTATTTCCGGCCATCCGTTGATAACGCATCCATCGATGCAGGCAGACTCACTACCACGAATTACCTTTTCTATCCTTATAATGACGATACTTTAGTTATAACAGACGAGGAAACCCTTAAACGAGATGTGCCACATTATTATAAAACCCACTTGCAGCCAAACCAGAAAAAGCTATCTCTCCGTAGTAAGATAGACAGTAGTAAGTGGTGGGCATTAACATGGCCACGAAACTGGCAATTTGGGAAGAAATCAAAATTGGTATCCACAGAGTTTGGGAAGTCTGGCAGTTTCGCATACGACAGAACAGGAGAATTCGTAGTTGAACGAGGTCTTGTTTGGTTGCCCAAAAGCGAGGCGTTTGAGGAAGAAGACTATTATCGCTATATAGCCTTGATGAATTCCCCATTTTTCGACCGTTTATTAGAGTTATTCTCTAACGAGTTAATAGGTGGAGTCTATAACTTGGAGACAAAGTACATGCAAAATATCCCTCTGCCTACTTTTGACAATATGGATGAATACATTCGGTCTATATTATTTGATTTTGGTAGGCAAATGTCCAATGGGAAAGAAATTAATATCGCATTACTTGAAAGATTAATCCGCGGCATTTATAGAGAAAAGTAGTACGCATCCGAAACTGCTAAATTTCACTTTGGATATATTGTCTCCTTACCTTACTGCAGGTTTTAGGTTTTGTGAAGATAGGGAAGATAATAAGGAAGTCAGCTATGTGCTCCAAAACATGGAAAGCCCTCATGCCATGACAGATGCAAAGCATAGAACTGTCTCTGTAGTTCAGATGATAAACGGATATTGGATGGGGCTTGGTTTTTCCTACTATAAGAAAAAAAATAACAGGAAACAACTCAAACAGTTTGGCATACAGGTGTTTGATGAGTCGAATCCTTTGTTCCGTGTAGATTGGGCCAGCAGTGAGATAGAGGAGAGCAAGAATCATGCTCAGCCACATTGGCATTTTGATACAGACATAATGGTCAAAAGAAATGAAGAAACATTTTCCATACCTACTTTTCAGCAATACCTGAAAATGTCAGACATGCAAGATGAGACTGTCAAAGCTAGTTTGGGACGATTCCATTTCTTTATGAATTGGAATATGGACAAAGAAAAGGACAAAGATGCGCCCTATTTAGATTTGAGCGATGAGTCTCTTTTCAAACCTTGGCTAACCAAGACATTGGAGTATATTGACAGAGAGTTGCAGTTCATTGTGAAAAGGTAATCATTATTTGATTGGTTGCTCTCATTTTATAATGATAAAGAATGTGCAATAAGCAGTTAGACCTTTTTGGCCATAACGAAATTCCGACATCGCAGATTTCAGAACAACCTACGGCTGATCCTAAAGGTGTATTGGGTTTGGTGTCAGAAGGGCTGAAGGAGAGCTTCGAAACCTATGACATCCCATTTCTTGGCTGCGACTTCAATGCAGTCTATCCTGCTGTGCTCACTGTCATTCCCCAAGAACAAATTACGTTCGAGGAATTCGACAGCAATACAGCTGTTATGTGCGAGATAATATGTGCTGCTATTTGTCATCAGATTAATTGGGACTTCCTCCGCGAAGCAGTGCTTAAACAAACACGTAAACAGCCAGACTGGTTAACACCACAGGGGTTGATCAATGTCGCAGAATCCGAAGTGCAGAATATCTTAGGACATTATAAAAAGAAAGAGAACATCAAGGCGGCAGAGCGAACTGAAATGCTTCATTCCGTGGGGCGATGGGCAATCACATATTGCCAGATTATCGATGCTTTTATAGATGGCAATCGTACACTTCTACCTATGAATAGGATAAAGGCCTCACTAAAAAATTGCGAGGTGTTCCGAACAGATCCTGAAGAGAAGAAAATGAACCTTTTGCTTCAGAAGCTCGACCTTATTCCTTCTCTTCATGGGATAGGACAATATGCAAAACCCGCCATTGACTACCACCTGCTTCGCCTGTATTTGAGAAGAGGTTTGCTGTATGCACGTACCAAATATGCCTATGATTATATCACGTCTCCTGAGGTTAGCAGAAAAGAACGTACCGTGGCAGCATTACGCGAACTATGCTCCAAGTTGTTGGATCAAATCTCAATGTATACAGGATTAAGTATTACGGAAGTTAACCTGGTAGAGTGGCATGTTGCCCGTTCTGTGTGCGACCGTGAGAAGCCGGACTGCGAGTTGCAAGGCAAAGAATCCCAGTGGTTAAAACCACGTTTTAAAGCTTGTCCTTTCTGCCATACTTGTACAGCATGGAATCATTCTGCTAATAGTCTTTTGACAGTAAAAGAACCATTGTATAAAGGCACCAGTTACTAAAAGTAACATTTATGATCAGTATAATAGGATACGACCACCTTGGCCATCAAAAGCCGGAGGGGTTAAGGTTTGCGTGGGGTGATGAAAGGTTTAGCAACCTTGTTGAGAGTGCCGCTTTCAACACCCGTACCAAACTGGGTGGCGAAGAGATTTGTGCTTATACCACCTCCGTCAGTTCCGGTTGCATACTCCGTTCGCAAGGCATTTCATGTGTGTTTTGTCGCACTGGTAAGGTGCTCCCGTTTGGAGGACTTCTAACTACTCAGGAGATAGCCAAGCAAAATGTGTTTATGGTGCTGGCAGATATGCATTGCGATGACCATCCGGAACTGAGAAACAGACCTCGAGAATTTGCCTATATGGGGCAAGGGGAGCCGGGCTATTCATATAGCCAGTTGCGACAGGCCATCGAGATAACCAACAGCGTTATGAAAAAGCTGGGACAAATAGTCTATCGCCATATTTTCTCCACGAGTGGCATTCCCGAGGCTATACAGGCATATAGGAACGATGTGAAAGGTTACTTCACTGAAAGGGTAACGCTTCATCTGTCTTTACATGCAGCGGAGCACAGAAACCTGTTGATGCCGGTGAATCAGAGGTACCCTTTGACGGATGTCTTAAAGCAGACCGATGACCTATATGCCTTGACAGAAGAGAAGGTGTGCGTTGGAATCATGCTGTTTTGGAATTTCAAGTCAGAAGGAAGTGAGTGGACATACTCCAACACGATGGATAATGCAGCACAGCTGTTGAGTCTGCTCAACCCCGATAAATACAGGTTGAGTTTCTGTGAGTTTAACCCTTCGCCAGAACTGGGCAGTGCAGACATCTATCCGGAAACGGAGGCGCAGAGGCTATTTCAACTTGTTAATGAGCGTGGCTTTGAGGCAAAACTTTTCTCATCTTTCGGGCGTGACGAACAGACCGCCTGTGGTATGCTTGGAGGAAAGCAGCCAGGCTGTACAGCTTCAGAGAAGTGGAAGGAACTTGATGAGATGGCAGAAGAATTGATAGAAGAAACGATGTAACCCGCATAGTATGAGCAAAGTAATATTTAGTTGGCTCCATTTGTCTGACATCCACTTCCAGCCGGTGGTGGACACTTTCAACGATGCCCGTTTCCGCGAATCTTTACCTGACTACCTGAGGGCTATAGATCCACAGTGTGACACCTTAATACTAAGTGGTGATTACAGGTATGCCCCCAAGAAGACCCAGACAAATCCTGAGGATGTGGTGAATTACATCAAGTCGATCACAAGCCTCTTGCATATCGATGACAAACGGGTGATAATGGTGCCGGGAAATCATGACCTTGACAGGTCAAAGACGCGGGAATATCAGATTAACGGTATTCGTGGAGAGTATAAACCCAACATTGGCACTATAGATGCCGGTGTGATTGGCGAATTAGGAAAAGACTTCGACTTTTACAGCACCATTCGTGAATCCTTTCCAAAGAGCCTGCAAGTGAACGGTGCCACCCCTCACAATGTCGTTGATATGGGTAGTTGTCGTTTGCTTCTGCTCAACACCGCCATAGTAGCAGGCCTCGATGATGACGAGAATCACATCATTATCGGGTGTAAATATCTCACAGAGTTGTTGGACAAGGCAGGTAATCAGAAACCGATAATCGCCGTTGGCCATCATGGTCTCAATATGTATGAGAATACGGAGCGAAAAGAGGTAGCCCGCTATTTCGATGCGCAAGGCGTACGGTTATACCTGTGCGGCCATGAGCACGACAACGGAACCTCTCAATTGGGGGATTCAGGAAAGCAAGTGAATGTGGGCTGTATGAAACAGGGCGACGACCAGGTTATAGCCGGGTTCTCTGTTGGAAAACTTTACGATACTGGTGATGTGGAAATCCAGATGCACAAGTGGGATAGAGACAATAAAGCATGGATTGAAGATAAGCCTTGTGATAAAGTGTTTAATCAACTATACCCGGAAAGTAGCCAGGAAGGAGAAGAAGATGCAAAAGCAAAGCAGAAGATTGCAAAAACAGAATTCCCGTTTACCCTCGTTGGCTACAGTCTGCTGGGTGGCTTAGGAAGCGACGGCATTAAATATATCTGGCAGAAAGGGGCGAATCATCATGTGGAAAGCATAGCCTTTAACGAGCGTCTCAGACTGTTTCCCAATGAAACGGATAAACAGACATCAGCCTATACCATATCAACGAGCATAGGCTGTCATCTTTCAACTTTCAATAGTCAGTGCATATTCTGCCAGACGGGCACCGTAAACTACCTGCCACTTACCGCTGACGATATTGCCTTGCAGTGTATTTTCATGGCAGAGTATGACAGCGACTGCCCCAGTTATCCCAATGTGAGGGGACACATGAGGGAGTTTGCTTTTATGGGGCAGGGCGAACCTGGATTCAACTATCCAGCTGTGAAACGCGCCATCCAGATGACAGATTATGCGATGCAGAAGATAGGTCAGAAGGTGTCCCGCTACATCATTTCGACTTGTGGAATAACCGACTTCATGCCGTCACTGATACAAGACTGCCGTGATAAGGTATTCGCAAACCGTGTAACACTGCATTTCTCCCTTAATGCAATAGGTGATGACAGGACGAATATAATGCCAATCAACAAGACATTCGACTATAGAGATTTCTTAGGTAGATGCTGTCAGTTGTACGATGTTACAGGAGAAAAGATCGGTATTGGCATTCTGCTGATGGTAAACTATAAGACGATAGACGGGAAACGCATATCGCTTGACACCGCAAAGCTACAGACGATGTTGAAGGAGTTGACCCCCCAAGTGTTTAAGATAGACTTTTGCACAGTCAATAAAACAACACTTGGCGACCAGCATCAGTTAAGCAACGAGGATGCCAATAAATATTTGAACATTGCCAGAGAGATGGGCTTCGAGAGTAAGATATTCGCCTCTTTTGGAGACAGTGCAGAAGCCGGGTGCGGTATGCTAAATTCATCTACGACTAATATGGAAATGCCTGGAAACAAAACTATTGCTCATTTCAATAGGGCAGTGGAATTGCTAGAAGAGGCAAATAGGGTTTGGGGATAAACGCCCACCGCCCTTTTGCTCAGTCGTGTGGCGAAGGAGGTAGTCCAAACAAGTTGGATTACAGTCTTTGTTATAGGGTGGGACCATATACAGAACGATATGGGCTTCGTCTCTGTGAAGCAAATATGAAGCAAGATGATGGCAGATGAGTTTAAGGATTGTGCTATCTGGTCAACAATGGTGGTGTTCTAAAGAAATGAATAAAGTAGTTGCATCCTTATCAAAATTGTTCTATACAAAGAATACTGAAGACTTCTGCATAAAGAAATCAGACCCACCTATTTACCTACATTCACTCACATCCGAGGCTATTACGGTAGGTTTTGAATGTTGTATAAATGTGGAGGATGTCGCTACTAAGATATAGTCTGACAAGGGTGGGAGCGTTATAGAAGTTTTATAGAATAATAAATCATGTTCACAGCACAAGTTTTCCTAGTTCAGATAGTATGCCTCAGTGGCATCATGGAAGAGGTGTGTATTGCCCACGAATTGATTAGGAAATTCAATCAGGAGAATGCGGAGCGTATGGGCAAGCTGTTATTGCCGCTGGCAGGAGATGCCACAACCTGCGATGCTGATGTGGTGATAGGTATCGTGGGTAACTACATTGAGAAGGCAAAGGTTATAGATGAGTCTGTTAAGGCAGGGAAGAAAGTGTTGCTATTCTTCAGCCAATATAATGACGAAAAAAAAATACTATTCCCAATGAATTGCAGGATGTTATATCGTTGAAGAATGTTGTTAAAACTAAATGTATGTGCTTGGATTATAATGGAAATAATGATTTTAAAGAGATATTGGTCAATACGATAAAAGGTAATTGTTAAAACTATCACTTTGTAATTAATAGGAGTGTAGTAATGGAAGAAAAAGAATCCGCAAATAAGCGAATAGCAAAAAATACTCTATTCATGTATTTTAGGATGATTTTTGTAATGGTGGTAGCACTATTCACAAGTAGAATTGTTCTAAAATCATTAGGTGTTGTTGATTATGGAATTTACGGTGTTGTTGGTGGGTTTGTAGGAATGTTTTCGATTTTCTCAAACTCGATGTCAGTTGCCATCCAACGCTTCATAACATTTGAGTTGGGAAAGGGAGATTTAGAACGCGTAAAAAAAATATTTTCTACATCAGTAACCATTCAAATAATTATAGCGGTTATTTTGATGATTGCTGCAGAATCTGTTGGCTTTTGGTTTATACAAAACAAAATGGTAATACCTACAGAACGTATTGATGCAGCCATTATGGTAATGCATTGTTCTGTTATTACATTTGGCATAGGAATAATAAGTGTTCCATATAATGCAGAGATAATTGCTCACGAAAAGATGTCAGCTTTTGCCTATATAAGCATTTACGAGGTGCTTGCTAAGGTGCTTGCATGTTATTTTTTATATTGTATTGACACAGACAAACTGGTTCTGTGGGCAATAATGCTTGCCTTTATCCAATTCACAGTTCGAGTGATATACGGTTGTTACTGCAAAGCTCATTTTGAAGAGTGTAAATACATTCCTATTCTAGACAAAACAATTTTTAAAGATATTTTCGGATTCGCAGGTTGGAGTAGTTTTGGCTTAGTAGCTCTTACTTGCTATACACAAGGTCTCGACATGGTACTAAATGTCTTCTTTGGTCCAGTCGTAAACGCTGCAAGAAGCATTGCCTATCAGGTGCAAACAGCCGTGCAGAGTTTTAGCACGAACTTTCAGGTTGCAATGAATCCTCAGATTATTGGAAGTTATGCTAGAAATGAATTAGGAAGAATGCATAATCTGTTGTTCTCTGGAACTAGGTTTTGTTTTTTTCTTTTATTGCTTCTTTCTCTTCCGATTTTTTTGGAAACGCCATATATTCTTTCTTTATGGTTGGGAGAGTATCCTGACCATACTGTAAATTTTATTAGGTTACTTCTTTTGTTGATAACATTTGATAGCAGCTTTGGAGGACCAATTAGTACGGCTCAAACGGCAACAGGAAAAATCAAAAAATACCAGATTGTCGTAGGCGGTATCATGCTTTTGATTCTCCCTTTGTCGTATTTTATTCTTAAAATCTGGCATACTATTCCTGAGACAGTTTACATTGTTTATTTATGTGTCGTCTTTATTGCTCATATAGCACGTATGATTATTATACGGCCTATGATTCAATTATCTCTGAGGCGGTATCTTAAAGAAGTAGTGATTCCAATCCTTTTGGTAACAATAGTCTCATTACCAATGCCAATAATAGCTTTCCCATTGGTAGACAACAATTCTGCATGGTCATTTATTCTTATAAGCTTAGTTAGTGTTGTATCTGTAAGTGCTTCTGTTTATTTAGTGGGACTAAAAAAGACAGAGCGCTCATTGCTAAAAGAAAAAACAGCCTTATTTTGCAAAAAAGTTTATGATAGATAAGCCTAGGATCCAATTATGTAAGGCGAACGACTGTACGGCGTGCTTTGCATGTGAAGGTATATGCCCAAAATCTGCTATTTCTCAGGTCGCAGATGAAGAGGGATTTCGACATCCTGTAATTGACAGCATGCTATGTGTTGGCTGTCATGCATGTGAAAAAGTATGCCCTGTTCTTACCCCGGTTACTAAATATAAAAAAGGCGTAGTTTATGCATCATGGTCGCTTGATGATTCTGTTAGGTCAAATAGCTCGTCGGGTGGTATGTTCACAGAATTTGCGAAACAGGTCTTGATGAAAAAGGGGGCAGTTGTAGGTGCCTCAATGAATGAGACTGGATACGTTTCTCATATAATAGTTAAAGATGGAGAGGCACTAAAGAAACTGAGAGGAAGTAAGTATGTGCAAAGCCTTTTGGGTGGAAAGCTATACAAAGATATTAAACAATTGTTGCGCGAAGGGAGGGATGTCTTATTTACAGGATGCCCATGCCAAGTAGCGGCAATGCGTTCCTTTTTCAAAGATGACAAGCATTTATATACAATAGATCTTGTTTGTCATGGGGTCCCATCTCCAGAAGTGTTTGCCAATTTATATGAAAAAATTAAAGTGGAGATACCTAATTTGGTTACATACAATTTCAGAGACTATAAAAATTGGCAAGTATGTACTAGTGTTAATGTTAATGTTAATGTTAATGGTCATATTATTAACCAAAAAATATTTGGCGAATGGACCTATTATCAAGATGCTTTTTTAAAAGGTTTAATGCATCGCCCCAATTGTTATAATTGTCGTTATACCACTGTGGAAAGAGTCGGGGACATATCTTTGGCGGATTTTTGGGGTATAGGGACGTATAAACCTATAAGGAACGATTTTATCGGAGGTTGCTCAATGGTGTCTGTGAATTCAGAGAAAGGGCTGTCTTTGTTTTCACAAGTATCAAGTAATATATATTTTGAAGAAAGAGATATTCAAGAGACAATAGATGGTGGGAATGAACAGTTAGTGAAGCCTTCAATTAGGCCTATAGGTCGTGATACATTTTATTTGGACAACAAGAAACTGCCCATAAAAGATGTGGTGGAAAAATACAACTTAACTCTTTCCTATCCACCAGCGAATGTTATAGTTCGTATAATTAGAAAAATAAAGAGAGTTTTAATGTAATATGAAAAAAATAGAAATAGTAACGATTTTTGACAATCCAAATTTTGGAACATATTTGCAGGCCTTAGCACTGGGGGTGATTTTGAAGAGGTTTAATTATAACGTAGAAATATTATATTATATAAGGCCCAAAAGGTATAAATACCTGTTTAAGGAAAAGGTTTTGTCCAGGCATGATTTTATTCTAAAAATATATGCATTATTGAGGAATAATAAGGATGTACTTCAGAGAATAGGTTGTAGAAGTTTTGTAAAGAAACAGGTGAAAATATCCAAACCATATTTCTCTTATTTTAAGCTGGAGAACAAGTATCCCTATGCCGACATTTATTTGACGGGAAGCGATCAGGTATGGAACACCTTACATAATGATGGAATAGATAAAGTTTTCTATTTAGGATTTGTTCCAGATATTATTCCCAAGTATTCGTATGGTTCCAGTATTGGCACAGATAGCATTCCGGAAATGTATAAAAATGAAACAAAACTGTTACTGAATAGATACAAAGAAATCTCAGTGCGAGAGTACAGCAACGTAAATATCCTTAGTGAATTAGGGATTAATAGTACATGTGTTTTGGATCCAACACTCTTGTTGAATTCAAAAGAATGGCTTGAATATTCTAAACCTTTCATAAAGGATGAAAATTATGTTCTAGTTTATTCGGTAGAAACAAAAGAACAGAATGAGATTATCCAAAAAATCGCCAAGCATATAGCTGTGAAAAATGGACTGAAAATTTATGAGGTTTCATATACTACGAAATCAATTTGTGGCTGCGATAGATATTTTTTATATTCTACACCTGACATTTTTTTAAGTTTGGTAGCAAACGCAAGCTATATTGTTGGTAGTTCTTTTCATATTACGGCTTTCGCCATTAATTTTAATAAACAGTTCATTACCGTTACACCAGAAAAATTTACAAGTAGGGTTGATTCTTTATTAGAAATGTTAAAATTACAGAACAGAAAAGTATCGTGCTATAATCAAGGTATGATAAACACATTGTTAAATAAGCCAATCAAATATGATAATGTCAACGCTCTTTTATTTCAACGGAAGGAATCGTCTTTTGCATTTATAAGAAATATTTGTTAGTGATTTGCCACATAATAAAACCGAAATAATTGTAGTATATGATATATTTAATTTGTCAAGATTACATTAATACCACAAATAATCATGCTGGTATTAAATACTTATGCAAGGAAATTGAAGCAAGAAACCCTTCGTTATTCAAGACATATGTTATGCCCTATTTCCTTGATCAAACTAAGGTGTCGAAATATAAGCTTATACGTTACATTGAATATAAAATAGCTGATCTAAGACATAAAAAATATGTTCAAAAATTCAGTAAAGAATTTCTTGGCCAGCTATCTGCTGCTGATGTCGTAATCATCATGGAGTATATGGATATGTCATATATGTTTTACTCGTTAGTCAAAGAAATAAAACAAAAGGATAAGAATACCAGGATATTTGGAATGGTTCATTTAGTTCCTCAAAAATTGGAAAAAGCATTTCCAAATAAATTATTTCTAGACTGGGCTCTTTCTGTTGATAAAATAATAACATTGGGTACATCGCTAACCAATTATTTCGTAGAAAAAGGCGTGCCTAAACAAAGGGTCCTCACCACATTTCATTACGTAGACAGTTATTACAGTCGTGTGGATGATATTGAATGTGACAGTGAACGTCTAAAAGTTATTGCCATGGGCAATCAGATGAGAAACATAGAACTGCTTCATTGCATCGTCAAAGATAACCCACAAGTAGATTTTATCATTTGCCAAGGTGTTAATCATTTTGAATATTTGTTTGAAAAAACCTCAAACGTAAAATTGATTCCTTTTGTCCCTGAAAACGAATTGCGAGAATATATGTCAGAATCTGACGTGTCCTTAAATGTTATGGATGATACGATTGGTAGTAATGTAATAGTAACCTCGATGGCAATGGGATTAGCCATGATTTGTAGCGATGTCGGGTCAATACGAGATTATTGCAATGAGTCAAACTGTGTGTTCTGTAATAATAATGATAAAGATAGTTTTTCCAAAGCAATAGATTTGTTGTCAAGAAATAAAACATTATGTATGAAAATGAAGGAAGAATCTGTAAGATTGTCTAAACGATTGACGATTGATAATTTTATAAAGGATATTTTATCGTTATCAAAAATAAATTGAAGTCGTACTATAGATGAATGATATAGTCACAAAACCCAAGCCACGCATCCAGTATCTTGATACGACGAAAGGGATATTGATGTTGTGCCTGCTTTATGGGCATATGAGGATTATCTCCAATGGGATGGGGATTAACGATCTTGTGTTGAGAGGCGTGAACACAACCGTGGGCTTCTATGTCTGTTTCTTTATGCAGACATTCTTTATCATTACAGGTTTCTGTTCGTCTTTTAATATTCCATTCCGTGAGTATCTGTGGAAGAATGTCAAGACATTGTTGATACCGGCTTTCATACTGACGATAATCAGTTTTTGCGTAGAAGCCGCGATGTCGTCTGGGCCTTGGTGGAACTGTTTTACAGGATTACTTTCGACACTACCAAGTTGGCTGACGGTTGGTGGTCCTTGGTTTATCATCAGCCTGTTCTGGGCTAAAATATTGTTCTGGTTTATCCTTAAGATTGACATGAAATGGCAAATATGTGTTTTGGCTATGTTGTACATATTTGCGCTTTGGCTTGACTCGTTGCAACCATTCCCCAACTACCAGTGGCATCGCCATACGTTCCTTCTCATGCCCTATTTGGCATTAGGATATTGTTTGAAGATTCATAGGGATGCAGTTGAAGCACATTTGGGTAAATGGGCTGTAATAGGGGCAGCGTTGATATTCGTTGAAAATATTCTTTACCATACCCCATATTTTGCCCTTCCTTGGCACGATGCCAATATAAATATCAATTACTATAATTTCCCCCTTCATATCATCACGGCTGTAGCGGGTAGTGCCACGGTGGTTTATGTGGCAAAAAAAATTAGCAGAGTGAACGTGCTTGGCGTACTTGGGGGGGGCAGTTTGTTGATATATTTGTTGAATATTGCTATCCACAGCCCTATTGTTTATTTGCTAAAACCATTCCACAATCCTGAATCCATTGTTGGTTGTGCCTTGTTTCATTTGACATCATATCTTCTGTGTGTTGGAGTTATGTTTGTCTTGATAAAGTTGATATATGGTCGCAGGTGGCTTTCATGGATGGTGGGTAAATGGTGATGTACCCAAGGGCTATATAAGAGTGAAGAACCGAAGATACCACTAAGAAATCATAACTGATGAAAGAATTATTATTTATTGATAAGAATCCTTTTGGAATTCTTGTTGACACATATAAGTATTGTGAATATTTAAAAGAAGAATATGGTATTACCTACGTGTGTATAGATTATGGATATAAAAAATTAAGTATGGAGGGGGTAAAGGTTGTTTATGTCCCTAACATTAATTCAAAATTGTTTAGAGGGGTCGTTTTTACTTGTCTGGCTCTTCTTTATGCGATTAAATCCAAAGGTTTTATTTTTGTCACATACTATAAAGGTTGCGAGATATTAAAAAAACTGTTGTTCTGGAAACGAATGCATGTTGATGTAAGAACACTATCTGTTTCTCCTGATGTTGAAAAAAGAGCAGCATGGAATAGCAGGCTTAACAAAACAATAGTTCAATTTGATACTATCTCATTTATAACAGAAGGTATAAAAAGACAATTAAGTGTGCCCATAGAAAAGAAAACATTTGTTATCCCACTTGGAGCTGACGCTATTTCTTTGAAAGATAAAACTTTTGACAGTTTAAAACTACTGTATGTTGGTACGCTTTACAACAGAAGAATTATAGATACTGTTATTGGACTAAGAAAATTTGTAGATAAACATAAAGATATTGATGTCCATTATACGATAATCGGTGACGGCGAAGAGTTTGATTCGCTCTGTAATTATATAAATAGCAATCAATTGTCTGATATTATAGAGTTAAAGGGGAAGATACCTTACTCAGAGCTAACTCCCTTTTTTGAAGAATGTAATATTGGTGTATCGTATGTTCCAGTGACAGAATATTATGAGTATCAACCACCTACAAAAACATTTGAGTATATAATGTCAGGTATCTTTTGTTTAGCTACCAATACGTATGAGAACAAACGAATTGTAAACGAACGTAACGGATTGTTGCATGTCGATAGTCCTGATGGGTTCTGTGAAGCATTGGAGTCTTTATTAGGAATTAGGGACAAAATAAGCAGTCAAGACGTAAGAAAAAGCCTGCATGGTTACTCATGGAGAGAGATTGTTGAAAACAAGGTTAAACCGATGATTGAAAGTTGCATTTGATATTTTGATTAACTTTATGTGACATGAGTGTATTTTTGCCATATTTTGTATTGATAGTATGTGTGGTTCTATATTCGATTGTGGTTTCACGGGTACCGCTTTCTAAGAACAAACTGCCATTTTTGTTGATTTTTTCAGTTCTGTTTACTTTTTGCGCGCTAAGGGATCCTAGTTGTTATCGGGATATGCCTAATTATGAGGCCTATTTCTTACATGGATACTTTATTGTAGGTGATGCTACAGAAAATGTTAATGTCGGTTATGATTTCCTTAATAAAATATTTAAGATATTCACAGATGACTTTTATGTATTTAGTTTCGTAATAACATTTGTTATTTTAGTCCCGCATTTCACATTTATACGTAAATATTCGAGTAGTCCTTATTTATCTATTGTAATTTTTATTTTTGTCGCCTATTTCTCTTGTTTCTTTCTATTACGTCAGTATTTAGCTGTGGCGGCATCTTTAATTGCATTTACCTATCTTTTAAAGAAAAAGCACCTATGGTTTCTTGTCTGGGCTATAATTGCTGCTTCAATGCATACAAGTGCTCTTGTAATCATACCTGTTTATTATATATGTTTAATACCTAAGAAGAAACTGTATCTAATAATAATTTTTGCTGCAGCAATAGTTTTAACAGCCTCATTACAAATAGTAGCATCCCAGTTTTTTGCCTTCAGTGAATATTATAGCAGGTATCTGAATTCAGATTATGAGGCCACACCTATCAGGCTGTTTATGAAAGCCTTCTTTTTGTTCCTGTATTTATTTGCTATGCGAAAAGATGCCTATCGTGATGGCATGCCCTTTTTTGTGCTGATATGTATTATAATAGAAAACATGTTGTATTTTGGTTCGTCTGGTATTGATGGTATATATCGCTTGAAGTCCTATTTTGAAGTGGGTGAAGTTATTGGAATACCGATGATGTTACAAGTAATGAGGAAGAGGACACGCAATCAACGATTTATCATAAAATCGGGCGTGTCTATTTATATGCTGTTGTTAGCGATGTCTTGCGTTAGTTTCATCATTAGTGGCTGCTTTGATGGAGGATATCGAACTTTTTTGTTTAAATAGATGACACCGAAATGAAAATATTAATTATTAATCAAATTCTTTACACTCATTCTGAAGGTGTGATTCCCCAGGTTGACACTATAAAGGACACGATGATATATCAAATGTGTAATGGCTTCCTGGCCTTGGGACACGAAGTGACCCTAGCCGCTGCAAGTGAATATAAGCCTCAGAAGACAGAACAATATGATTTCGAGGTTCTTTGGTTTAAATCGAATTTTCAAAGATTTCTGCCTCCGACATTGTTACCTTGTTCATTAGAGTTGAGGAACTTTATAAAAAACAATGGTTCTAAATTTGATATGATTATATCCAAAGAGGTATTCTCTTTATCATCATTGTGGTCATCAGTTTATTATTCCAAGAAAACCCTACTCTGGGTAGAGCAAGCAAATCACCAACGTAAATTTCATCAGTTGCCATCAAAGTTTTGGCTGAATATTATATCGCGTCATATTATGACCAAAGTAAGGTCAATAGTTCCATGCTCAGAAAGGTCTAAGTTATTCTTAAATAAATATATGTCAAATGTCTCTAATGAAATTATTGAGCATGGCATTGATATTTGCAAATTTACACCTGCATTGCAAAAGAAAAGACAACTAATAGTGTCATCACAACTTATAAAGAGAAAGAGCATTGATAGTATAATAAGAATATTTGCAACCCTTCATAATGAGAAAGAATATAGTGATATAAACCTGCTTATAGCAGGAAGAGGTCCGGAAGAACTGTATCTAAGAAATGTTGCAAAGAATGAAAAGGTTGACAAAAATGTTGTTTTTCTTGGATTTGTTTCTCAAACAGTGTTGAATCAGTATGTAAGCGAGTCACTTGCTCTGCTTATAAACACGAAGTCAGACATGAACATGGTCTCTGTTCCAGAATCTGTTTGTAGTGCAACGCCAATTATCATGAACCAAGTCCCTTTGAATTGTTGGTATGTGAGAAAATATAATCTTGGCATCGTTAAAAATAATTGGGATAAGAATGATATAAAGAATATAATAGATAGAAACGATTATTATGTGGATAATTGTAAAAAATACCGCGATCAATTGTCGTTGACTAGTACAGCAAAGAAACTAATTGATATTTTTGAAAAATGATAAAAAAATCAGATAGGAAATGGATAATGATGCATCTGCTTTTAAAAATGGGCGGATGGAAGAAGGCGGAATATCTAAGGAAAAACAATGTCTTTCATTCAATGGGGGAAAATTGCTATTGGCATCCCTATAAGATTCCTGCAGAACCTCATTTGGTGAGTCTGGGCAACAATGTTTTCATTGCAGCAGATGTATCTCTTGTGACACATAACATGGCAAATTGCGTGTTTAATAATGATGCCTGGGGGGGGCATTTTCTTCCATATTCAGGTAAAATTGTGATAGGAAATAATGTCTTTGTAGGAACAAAGGTAATAATAATGCACGGTGTTACTATTGGTGATAATAGTATTATCGCAGCAGGAGCAGTCGTTACCAAAGACGTGCCTTCAGGAAGTATTGTAGGAGGAATTCCTGCCAAAATTATAGGCCGCTATGAATCGTTGAGAGAGAAAATGGAATCGTACTCACATGAACTAAGCAATGCATTTGAAAATTTAAGTGGCGACGAATGGGAAAAGCAACAAGAATATTTTTGGAAAGATGGGAAATAAAAGGATAAAAATAAATTGGTTACTGATATTGCAAGCATGGACAATGTTATGGGTTGTAATTGGGCATACACCTCTTATGACAGATGAAGACCCATGTTGGGCTATGATTCTATACAAAATTGCATATTCATTTCATATGCCTTTGTTCATCTTAATTTCTGGCTATTTGTTTTATATGACGAGAATTGATGGGGGGGGGCAATTCTTGGACATATCTGGAGATTATAAAAGATAAGTTTGTAAGACTTGGTATTCCGTTTGTCGTTTTTACTTTCATTGCTATGATTGTAAAGACAATGTTTCCTGGGGATATGGCTCGACAAGTATCATTCAACATGATGGAATTTGTAAATGCAATATTATATCCAGGAGATGGGCCGCTTGCAGAATTGTGGTTTGTTGCTGTAATTATGTGGGGATTTATGTTGTCCCCCATCTGGAAAAGAATTTTGAATCAAGGATTGCTGGCTGAAATAGCGATTTTAATTCTTCTCATATTTATTCATTATAGGGGAGAGTTGAATATTAAAGATGACATTCATTTTTTGTGTATAAGTTTGGCATTCAACATGATGATGTGGTTCTACATTGGGATGCTTGTTTGTAAGTATGACATCTTTAACAAAATTTGTTCGTCTGATAAGAGATCATTGTTTTGTGTTGTTTTTGGTTGTGTGATTTATGCGGTTTCAATATCAAGTTCAGTCCCTTTGTTTCCTACGCTATCTGCAATATTGTTCTCATTGGGTTTGGCCAAAATAATGGATGCATATATACCTTCCGTCTTTTTCTCTTTTCGCAGCTATACGTATCAGATTTTTTTAATGGGCATCTTCTTCCAGATAGCCACGAAAATGGTATATAAACGAATTGATATGCCATACTTTGGTTTCTATATAACATGCTTGCTTGTTGGAATATATTTACCGGTTATTATATCAAGGCTTATAGAAAAAACTAACTGGAAACCTTTGTTGCTTTGTATTGGATTGAAAACAAAAATAAAAAGACAATGAAAGTATTATTAATTAATAATTGTTTCTACCGTAGGGGTGGAAGCGAGGCCGTTTTCTTCGGGTCAGCAGACCTGCTGAAAGAAAAGGGGCATGAGGTTGTATACTTCAGTATGGAGGATGACCAGAATATCCATACTGACAACCACGAGTATTTTGTCAGACGCGGCGGGAGGCTGTCACAGATGAAGGACTATTTCTGCAATGCCCAGGCTGCAAAAAAGATAGAGGAGATTATAAATAAAGAAAAGCCGGACATAGCTCATGCACACTTGTTATGGGGCGGCATAGGGCCTTCGATATTCGCAGTACTGCATAAATATGGTATCCCCATCGTGCATACAGCACACGACTACAGGATGGTGTGTCCTGCCTATACGTTCATGAACGGACGTGGTGCGGTGTGCGAGAAGTGTAAGGGAGGGCATTTTGGTGAGTGCATAAAAAACCGTTGTGGCAAGGGGAGCCTTGTGCAGAGCCTGCTGATGGCTGCTGAAATGAGATACAGGAACTCCAGGTGGCATCCCGCTAAGGAATTAGACGGGATCATATACGTCAGCCAATTTGCAAAGGATAAGCATATAGAAATAGACCCGCTGTTTGCAAAGACCAAAAGCATAGTTTTGTATAACTGTTCACATAAGGGGCCTAAGATTGAGAAAGGAAGGGGGAACTACTTCTTGTATTTTGGAAGACTTTCTCATGAGAAGGGCGTGGAGATGCTTATTGAGGCATTTAAACAGTTTCCCGGACAGAAGTTGGAAATTGTAGGTACTGGACCTTTGGAACAGTCGTTGAAAGCTGCAGCAGCCGGAAATCCACAAGTGGAATTCTTGGGATTCAAGCAGGGAAAGGAATTGCAGGATTTGGTTAGAAATGCCCATTTCGTAATAGTTCCTTCGCAGTGGTATGAGAATAATCCTATGACAATAGTAGAATCCTACTCATTAGGTACACCGGTGATAGGGTCTGACCTTGGCGGAATACCTGAAATCATCAAGGAGGGCGCAACGGGGTTTGTGTTTAAGCATGACAGCATCGAGTCGTTGTTGTATAAGATTAATATTGCAAACGAGATTAGTAATCAGGCATATTTTAGCATGACGGAAAGTGCGCGTCGCTTTTATGACAATAACTTCTCGGAGGATACTTATGCAGATAAGTTAGTGGGCTTCTATGAGGAAGTGATAGCACATTGGAAAGATGTCAGGAGATAAGCGGGAAACTGCTTACATGCATTGTGAATCTGAAGTGGAGGCTGTAGGATAATGGTTAAAGGGAATCCGTTTATAGAGTTATTGCAGGTGTCTGTAGGGACTCGTGATATTTTGTCACGACTGCCTTCTGCGCGTGAGTGGGAGTGGATGCTTGAGGAGGCCCAACGACAAGCGGTGGCTGGAATACTTGCCTGTGGAATAGAGCGGTTGCCAAAGGAGCAGCAGCCACCACAGGCATTGCTATTGGAGTGGATAGGCGTAACGCTCCAGATAGAGCAGCGGAATGCGATGACGACGAAGGTGTGCGGCGAGGTGGTCAGTCAGATGGAGAAGGACGGGCTGCGATGCTGTGTGCTGAAAGGACAGGCGAATCACAGGTACTATCTGGAGGTGATGGGGAATCGACGGAACTGCGGAGACGTGGATGTGTGGGTCTGCCCTATGTCAGATGTAAGAAGGAAGAAGGATGATGTAAAAAGAACGCTGGAGTATGTGGATGCGCATTGGGAGCGGACGGGGCTGTGTTGGCTGCATTGTAACTTTACAGATAAGAGTGGGGTGCCGGTGGAGGTGCATTTTCATCCGTCGTTCTTCAGCAGGCCTAAGTATAACAGGCGGTTCCAGCAGCATTTTGCAGATATAAAGCGGTGCGTGGAGCGCGTGAAGATAGATGGAGTAGAGATACCTGCCATGAAGGTGGAAGAGGATGTAATCTATCAGATGAATCATATCTATAGGCATTTGATAGATGAAGGTGTCGGATTGCGGCAAGTGGTGGATTACTACTATTTGCTGAGAAATGAAGAATTAAGAATGAAGAATGAAGAATTTGCTACCGCCATTCGTCATGCGTTGATGTATCTTGGACTGTGGAAGTTTGCCGGGGCATTGATGTATGTGCTGCGGGAATTGTTGGGGATGGAGGTAAAGTATCTGCTGTGTGAACCATCAGAGAAGGATGGGAAGTTCCTGATGAATGAGATATTGATGAGCGGGAACTTTGGACAGGGTGACCCAAGAATGGGTGCTTTGGCGCAGGGCGGCTATGTAAAGAGCCGTGTGAGCCAAGCATGGAGGCGGTTTAAACGGAATATGCGATTCCAGACCAGTTATCCAGGGGAAGTGATTTGGGAACCGGTGGTGAGGGTGCAGCATTTTGTGTGGAAGAAGTTAGGAATTTGGAAGTATTAATTCATTAAACGAAATATAGGAACAATGAGGATACTAATTACAGGAGTCCACGGATTTGTGGGCTCAAACTTGGTAGAGGCTCTCAAGAAGGAGCATACGATATATGGCTTAGACATCATCTCGCCTTTAAAGGATGGGGTTGAAAAGACTTTTTCGTGGGAGGGCCTTTCAAACGAAAACCTAAACGAAAATATCCCAGATATCGATGCCATCATCCACTTGGCTGGTAAAGCGCATGACACGAAGAACCAGAGTGCGGCAGATGTGTATTTCAAGGTAAACACAGGTCTGACGCAGAAGATATTCGACTGGTATCTGGCGCATCCTACAGCAAAGAAGTTCATACAGTTCTCTACGGTGAAGAGTGCGGCAGACAGGGTGGAAGGGGAGTTCCTGACAGAGGAATGCATCCCCACGCCCATCGGTCCTTACGGAGAATCGAAGATTGCGGCAGAGAACTATATCATAGAGAAGTTTGCACCGGAGGCACTGAAGCGTCCGTTCCATAACTTTACAGACGCTGATGCGGTGGTGGATGGAAAGAAGGTGTATATCATACGTCCGTGTATGATTCACGGTCCTGGCAACAAGGGTAATCTGAACTTGCTGTATGGTGTGGTGAGCAAAGGAATTCCCTGGCCACTGGGTGCCTTCGAGAACAGGCGTTCGTTTACGAGCATCGGCAACCTGCAGGAGGTAATCAAGGGCCTCCTGACCAAGGATGCCCCCAGCGGCATCTATCACATGGGTGATGATGAAGCACTATCCACCAACGAACTGATAGAGGTG
>OCTW013424486.1_pt1 | contig 24596 bp, 19 predicted proteins | sample 1539671 | NCBI WGS metagenome assembly OCTW01 (sample SAMN02144230, study PRJEB22623) | gut metagenome | biome: sheep rumen | host: Ovis aries | place: New Zealand | reverse complement strand
GCCGGAGACTGCATCTGGGTCAGCGCGTTCTGTTTCGATGCCACGGCTTCCGGACGGAAACTCTCCGCCCAGAGCAAGGTGGCGTATGTGGAATTGCTCTCGTCCGAAGGGACGGCGGCCACCATGCGGCTTTCCCTGCTGGGCGGCCGCGGGGGCGGCGTAATGGCTATTCCGGGCAATGTCCCCACCGGCACGTATCTGCTGGCGGCTTATACCCGTTGCCTGGGGAAGGGGGTGGATCCCCTGGCCGGTGCCCGGCGGATCCGCATTTTCAACACCAATGCCACCATCCGCCAGAAGACCGTTCAGATTGCCGATCATCAGCCCGAGACGGAAGGGGAGCGCCCGCTGGGCCGGGGTGTGCAGATCGCTCTTCAGCGCACGGCCGGGCAGCAGGAAAGTTTCCCGGTTACGCTCCAGTGCGCTTCGGCCGCCTCGGTGAGCGTATCCGTGTATAAGATTGACGAGCTGGAAGGAACGCCTTCCACCGGGCCGGCCCTCCCGCAGCCTGCCACGGCCTGCCCCGCGGGAACGCTATCGACCCTGGAAGGGGAGATCCTGACCGGCCACCTGGAAGGCCGCGACGCCGCCCGTACCTGGGATGATCCGGTGTGCCTGCCGCTCATCTCGGCCCCGGGCAATACCGCCGACATCTACCTGGGCGAAAAAACCACCTACGGCTCCTACCGCTTCCGGACGGGGAACATCTTCGGCCGCCGGGATCTGGTGTGCGAAGTGCTGGGCCTGCCGGAAACGGCCGAATGCTCCCTGGTGATCGACGACCCGTTCCTCCACCTGAGCGCCGAATCGGACGAGCCGCTGGTGCTGTCGGAAGACCTCCGCGCCACCCTGCAGGCACGCCGCAAGGCCATGATTCATTTCCGCGCCCAGGATATCGACACCCTGGTGACCCCGATGCCGGCGCGGACCGCCCTGCGCCTGGATGAGAAGATGCGCATCGGCTATCATCTGGCCGATTACACGAAGATGACCTCCGTCCAGGAAATGATCATCGAATTCATCCCCGAACTCCGTGTCCGCCGCGACGACGGGAAGCACAAACAGGTCCAGGTGCGCATCGATGGCGGCCCCCAGCGTCCGCCGCTCTTTGCCCGCGGATCCATGACCCTGCTGGACGGGGTGCCCATGACCTACCACGAGAACCTCCTGGCCTTCGACCCCGACCTGCTGAGCGACATCCTCATCTACCCGCATACCTACAACGTGGGCACGCGGACCTACGACGGGGTGGTGAACTTCATTACGGCCAAGGGAAACATCTCCACGGCCCTCTTCCCCAAACAGGTGCGGATTTTTGACTTCGACGGCATCTGCCCGCCGGTGATCCTGCCCAAGGGGACGCCGGACTGCCAGACCCTGTACTGGCATCCGCTCACCGAACTGGAAGCCGGCAAGAGCCATCGGATCGAAATCCAGACTCCGGCTTACAAAGGCCGTTTCCGCGTGGTGGTGGAAGGTTTGACCCAGGACGGGACCCCGCTTTATACGGAGGCTTCTTTCGAGACGCTGTAGAACCGGCACCACGCCGAAAGCGGGCACGTGGCGCATTTGGGCTTGCGCGCGACGCAGGTGTACCGTCCGTGCAGGATGAGCCAGTGATGCGAAATGGCGCGCTCCGCTACCGGAATATGACGCTCCAGGTCCATTTCAACGGCCTGGGGCGTTTTGCCGTCCGACAGGCCCAGCCGGTGCGACACGCGGAACACGTGGGTGTCCACGGCGATGACGGGCCGGTCATAGACCACCGAAGCGATGACGTTGGCGGTCTTGCGACCCACGCCCGGGAGGGTCATCAGGGCATCGATATCCTCCGGTACGCTGCCGCCGAAATCGGCCACCAGCTTTTGTGCAAGGCCGATCAGATGGGACGCCTTGCTATTGGGATAGGACACGCTTTTCACATAGGGAAAGACCTCTTCGAACGAGGCGGCGGCCAGGCTTTCCGGGCCGGGAAAGCGTTCGAACAGGGCCGGGGTAACGAGGTTGACGCGTTTGTCGGTGCACTGGGCCGACAGGACCACCGCCACCAGCAGCTGGAAAGGAGAGCCGAAGCGCAGCTCCGTCTGCGCTGCCGGACGATTCTCCCGGAACCAGGCCAGAATGGCCGCAAAACGCTCTTTTCGCGTCATTTTGGTCAAATGGCTGTGCAGGCTTCGTCCTTGCACAGGAAGACGCGCCCCGGATACTGTTCGACGATGTCGCGGTTGTGGGTGACCATGACGATGGCGGTGCCTTCCTCCCGGTTGATGCGGGAGAGCAGCTGCATGATGCCGTCGGCCGTCTCGCCGTCCAGGTTGCCGGTAGGCTCGTCGGCGATGATCACCTCGGGCTTGTTCAGCAGGGCGCGGGCGATGGCGATGCGCTGCTGCTCGCCGCCGGAGAGCTGGTGGGGCATCTTGTGGGCCTTCGTTTCCATCCCCACGGCCTCCAGCACCTCGCGGATGCGCCGGTCGGCCGCCACGCGGTCCTTCCATCCGGTCGCCTTGAGCACGAAGGAAAGATTGTCTTCCACCGTGCGGTCGGTCAGCAGCTGGAAATCCTGGAAAACCACCCCCAGTTTGCGGCGCAGGAAAGGGATTTCTTTCGGGCGGATGGTGGACAGGTCGTACCCGCAGACCGTTGCGGTACCTTTGCCGGGCCGGTGCTCGGCAATCATGGTCCGGATGATGGAAGTCTTGCCGGTTCCCACCTTTCCCACGATGTACACGAAGTCGCCTTTTTCGATCTCCATATCCATCCCGTAGATGACAATGTTCTCGCCGTTCAGGATATCGGTTCCCTGGAATGAAATAATCGCCATTTTGTCTGAAATTAAGCCACGATTTATTCGCAAATGTAGTGAAAAATGATTAAATTTGCATATTATAGATTGATAAAAATCTTACTAGGTAATATGAAGAGAAAAATCATGGCGGCAATGCTGGCCGCAGCCCTTCTTTCCGGCGCAGGAGCCCAGGCCGGCGACGGCCCTTCCCGGCGCATCATGCGCGAGGCAATCAGCCTGTATGAAGGGGGAATGTATGAGCGTGCCCAGACGCTGTTCGAGTCCCTGGGCAACGATGCCGAAGCCCGTGGGTACGCGGTCCTTTGCGCCGCAACCCTCCAGACCCCCGGTTACGAATCCCTGGTAGAGGCGTATGAAGCCGATTTTCCCGGAGCCCGGATGGCGGATCGCATCCATTACCGGATGGCGTTGAACGCCTTCAACAAGGAAGATTATGAAGCCGCCTCCCTGGAGTTTATGCTCGTTGACCCGCGTGCGCTCCCCGAAGATGAACTGGCGGAATATACCTTTAAACGCGCCTACAGCGACTTTGGCAGGGGAGACCTGGCCAACGCCCGCCGCGGGATGGAGGAAATCCAGGGAATGCCGTTCTCGGACTATACGGGACCTTCCCGCTATGCCCTGGGGTACATCGCCTATGCGCAGAAAGACTTCCCGCAGGCCTGCACCTGGTTCGAACAGTCGGCCAAGGACCCGCGTTTCACGGATCTGTCCAACTACTACCTGCTGGAGTGCAAGTTCATGCAGAAAGACTACCGCTACGTGGTGGAAAACGGCATCGCCCTGTATGACAGCGTGCCCGAGGAGCGCCGGCCGCACCTGGCCCGCATCCTGAGCGAGTCTTACCTGGTGATGGGCGACGCCAAAAAAGCCCGTTCCTACTACGACAGCATCCTCAAGGAGAAACCCCGGATGAACCGCAGCGACTGGTTCTATGCCGGTTCGGTCCTGTATGCCGTGGAAGACTGGCAGGGCGCGGTGGAGAATTTCACCATGATGACGGACCGGGTGGATTCCCTGGGCCAGATTGCCAACTACCAGCTGGGTTACGCCTACATCAAGACCAAGAACAAGGTGGCGGCCATGGATGCCTTCAAGGACGCCTCTGTCCTGGCCTTTGACCCGGCCATTCAGGAAGATGCCTATTTCAACTACGCGAAACTGGCCTTCGACCTGAACCACGACACCTCGGTGTTCAGCGACTACATCGCCAAATACAACAACAAGCAGAAGAACGACAAGATCTGGTCCTACCAGGCCCTGGCCGCCCTGTACAACCGCGACTATGCCGGCGCCGTGGCCGCCTACGACAACGTGGACGACCTGACCCCCGACATGCGGGGCAATTACATGAAGGCCAATTACCTGCGTGCCAACCAGCTCATTTCCAACGGCTCCTGGCGGGATGCCGTGCCGATGCTGCGCGCCGCCGCCTATTACGGAGACCGCCGCGATCCCTTCAACCAGCTGGCCCGTTACTGGCTGGCCGAATCGTACTTCAACGCGGGCCAGTTCGCCCAGGCGCGCGCCACGCTGACCGACCTGTACAACACCTCGGCCCTGGACGGCCGCGAGGAGGGAAAGAAAATCCCGTACGACATCGCATACACCCATTTCCGCGACGGCTCCTGGGCCGAAGCATCGAAGTGGTTCGACAAATACCTCCGCGAAGGGAACCCCGCTTTTGCCCGTGACGCCGCCGTGCGCCGGGCCGACTGCGACTTCTACCGGAAGGATTACAAGGATGCCATCGCCGGCTACCGGCAGGCCATCGAGGCGTACGGCGGCGTCGCCGACGACCTCTATCCCTGGTACCAGTGCGGCGTGGCCTATGGTCTTACCGGCGCCAAGAACGAGCGGATCGAGGTCCTGAGCGCCGTCAAGGACGCTTCGCCGGACACGCCCTGGTACAGCGAGTCGCTCTACGAGCTGGGCCGCGCCTATGTGGCCGTGAACGATGAGGACGACGCCGTCCGCGCCTTCAAGACCCTGAAGGGAACCACGAAGGACAACACCTTCGCGGCCCGCGCCCTCATCGAACTGGGCATGCTCAGCCGCAACCGCGGCGAGGCCGCCCAGGCCCTCGACTACTACAAGCAGGTGGTGGAGCAGTTCGCCGACACCGGCTATGCCGAGGATGCCATGCTGGCGGTGGAATCCATCTATCAGTCTGAAGGACAGGCCGATGCCTACCTGGCCTATGCCGAGAAGGTGGGCGCCGTGGCCAACAAGACCGACGCCGAGAAGGAAACCCTGTACTTCAACGCCGGCGAGCAGCTTTATCTGGCGGGCAATTACGGCAAGGCCCTGGGTTCCCTGGAGACCTACCGCAGCAAATACCCCAACGGTTCCCGCGTGGAACAGACCTGGTTCTATACGGCCGAATGCCTCCGGGCCATGGACAAGAAAGAACCTGCCTGCGACGCCTACGCCAAGGTGACCGGCGGTGAATTCGCCGAGCCGGCCGCCCGCTCCCTGGCCGACCTGAGCTACGGCATGGAGAAATATGGCGACGCCTACGATGCCTACCGCAAGCTGCAGGATGTGGCCCGTATCGAGGGGAACGTCAGTGCCGCCCGCATCGGTGCCATGCGTTCCGCCTACCGCGGCCACCAGTGGGAAGAAGCCCTGGCCGCGGCCGATGCCGTGAAAGGGGACAAGGCTGCCACGAGTGACCTGCTCCGCGAAGCCGACTACGTGAAAGCCAAGGCCTCCCTGGCCCGAAGCGACCGCGACAAGGCCTTCAGCCTGTTCGAGAACCTGAGCCGCTATCCCGCCACCGACGAAGGTGCCGAGGCCTGCTTCCAGCTGATCCAGCGCAGCTACGATACTGGCGACTTCGCCGACGTGGAGAAACGCGTCTATCAACTGGCACAGGAAGCCCCCGGACAGAACTACTGGCTGGCCAAGGCCTTCATCGTCCTGGGCGACTCTTTTGCCGAGCGGGACAACCTGGTCCAGGCAAAGGCCACCTTCGAGAGCGTCCAGAACGGCTACACGCCTTCCGGTCCGGACGACGACGTGCCGGACAACGTCCGCATGCGACTTGAGAAACTTCAGAAAATGAGCGAGCAATGATGAACAAGACTTATATCCTGGCGGTGGCCGCCCTGTGTGCCGGCGCCGCCCTCCGGGCCCAGAACCTGAATCCTACCGTAGAGGTGACCCGCACCTACGAAAGCAAGGACCTGAATATCAACAAGGGAACCGTTCCGATGAACGTGCCGGATTCGCTGCTGCGTTTCGATACGGACTTCGACTACTCCGTCTTCGGGAATCCCTACAAGGGCGCCTACGAGTTCAGCCCGTATCTGATGAACATGAAACCGCAGCGCGAAGGCTTCCCGGGGAACAAACTCTATGTCCGGGCCGGTGCCGGCTATGCCTTCCGTCCCGAGGCCGATATCGTCTTCAGCCCCATCCTGGACGGAGCCTTCCAGATGAGCCTGTACGGCTCGATGCGCGGCTTCTTCGGCGACTGGCGGTCCGTCAAGGCCGAGCGTGACGGGGTATCCACTTCCGTGTACGACCTGAAAGGCGACAAGGGCGAAACCTTCTCCGGCCGCGACCTGCTGGTTCGCGCCGGGATGGACGGCCGCTATGGCTGGGACAGGGGAGAGGTGAGCTTCGATGCCGGCTACCTGGGCATCGGCTCCAAGGACCCCCTCCCGATTCTCCGCAATCCCGTTCTGGACAAGATGTACAACGCCCTGGACGTAAAGGTCCGGGCCCGTGCCCTGGGCGTAGAGGCCGGCAGCTTCTTCTATGACGCCGGCCTGGGCCTGCGCTTCGGAAAGGACGCCGCAGACGGCAAGGACCTGGGCGAGACCGTCTTCTCCTTCGCCGGATCGTTCGGCCCCGTGCTTCGGGACGATATGCGCGCCCTGGTGGACCTGAAGGCGGACATGGCCTTCTATAACAACCTGGTGAGCGCCCGCGGAACCAACATCGCCGCCACGCCGCACCTGCTGCTGAATAGGGACAAGCTGAACCTGGACCTGGGCTTCACCGTCGGCTTCCTCTTCCATGACGACGACCAGCTGAACGCCCTTCCCGAGCTCTACACGCAGAAAGGCCAGGTCTTCTACCCGGCCGTCCACGCCAGCTACCAGGCCATCGAGCAGCGGCTCAATCTCTATGCCGACGTAACGGGCGGGGCCCGGCTGAACACCTATTCCTCCCTGCTGGAAGACAACCACCGTCTGGTGACCGCCATGTGCCAGGATCCCACGACGTCCCTGCTGGATAATACCGTGGAGCGGATCAACCTCCGCCTGGGCCTGCGCGGCCAGGTGCTGGGCCGCCTGCACTATGACCTCAGCGGCGGATTCGCCTCGGTCGCCGGCGGACTGGTGGATGCGATGGTGGATGTGAACGAGCTGGCCACCACGGTCCCGCAGATGCTCCTGGGGACCATCAACTGGAAAGATTACAACCGCATCTATGTGGACCTCCAGGCTGCCTGGAACTCCTCCCGCGTAGCCGTGGACGGCGGTGTGCATTTCAACCACACCAACGTCTATCAGCAGGATTATTCCGGCGTGTTCGAGCCGTCCCGCCTGACCGGCGACGTCCGGGCCGTGTACAACTGGCAGGAGCGCATCTTCGCCGGCTTCTGGGCCGAGGGTGCCATCGCTCGCCGCGGCGACATCTTCAGCCTGGCATCGGGCAACCACACCGAAGCCCGCATTCCCGGCTGGGTGGATCTCGGGCTGATGGGCGAGTACCGCTACTCGCGCAAGCTTTCCTTCTGGGCACAGGTTTCCAACCTGCTGGATGCGACCATCCAGCGCCACCCGGGCTTTGCCGAGAGCGGCATCAGCTTCACCGCAGGCATTTGCTTCAAATTGTAAATTTGATGATGTCGGAATAAATTACTATCTTTGCAAGTTATTATAATACAAAACGGAATATGATTGAAAATGAGGAAATGAAGCAGGCGGAAGAGCAGTATTCGGCCAGTAGTATCCAGGTTCTCGAAGGCCTGGAAGCCGTGCGCAAACGCCCTTCCATGTATATCGGCGACATCGGTGAGCGGGGTCTTCACCACCTGGTGTACGAGGTCGTGGATAACAGTATCGACGAGGCGATGGCCGGCTTCTGCAACGAAATCGAAGTCAGCATCAACGAAGATAACTCCATCACGGTAAAGGACAACGGCCGCGGTATTCCGACGGGCATGCACCCCAAGGAGCACCGCAGCGCCCTGGAGGTCGTTCTGACCGTCCTGCACGCCGGCGGTAAGTTCAGCAAGGACAGCTACAAGGTGTCCGGCGGTCTGCACGGCGTGGGCGTATCCTGCGTGAACGCCCTGGCCGACCTGCTGGTGGCCGAGGTGCACCGCGAGGGACAGATCCACGTCCAGAAATATTCCAAGGGAAAGCCCCTGGGACCGGTCGAGGTCGTGGGTACCTGCAACGATACGGGTACCATCATCACCTTCCATCCGGACGCCGAGATCTTTACGCAGACCATCGTGTACAAATACGACACCCTGGCCAAGCGTCTGCGTGAACTGGCCTTCCTGAACAAAGGCATCCGCATTTCCCTGACGGACCTGCGGGAAACCCTCGAGGACGGTTCCCACCGCTCCGAGGTCTTCTACTCGCAGGAAGGCCTGAAGGAATTCATCGACTACCTGGATGCCGGCGCCACGAAACTCATCCCGGATCCCATCTGCGTGACCTCCGACAAGGTGATTCCGATCGATATCGCCCTCCAGTACAACAACGGATACAGCGAGCGCATTTTCTCGTATGTGAACAACATCAACACCATTGAAGGCGGTACGCACCTGCAGGGCTTCAAGATGGGCCTGTCCCGTTCCCTGAAGAACTATGCCGAGAAGAACAACCTCCTGGCCAAGTTCAAGGGCGACCTCGCCCCCGAGGACTTCCGCGAGGGCCTTACGGCCGTTATCTCCGTGAAGGTGGCCGAGCCGCAGTTCGAAGGCCAGACCAAGACCAAGCTGGGCAACCCGGAGGCCACCTCCGCTGTCTCCCAGGCCACGGCCGCGGCATTGGATACCTACCTGGAAGAGAACCCGAAACTCGCCAAGATCATCATCGAAAAGATCGTCCTGGCCGCGACGGCGCGCAACGCCGCCCGCAAAGCCCGTGAAATGGTCCAGCGCAAGAGCCCGATGGGCGGCGCCGGCATGCCGGGCAAGCTGGCCGACTGCTCGGAGCGCAACCCCGAGTCCTGCGAACTCTTCCTGGTGGAGGGTGATTCCGCAGGCGGTACGGCCAAGCAGGGCCGCGACCGCCGCATCCAGGCCATCCTCCCGCTGCGGGGCAAGATCCTGAACGTGGAGAAAGCCGCCGGGGACCGCGCCTTCGACAGCGAGGAAATCCGCAACATCTACACGGCCCTGGGCGTTACCGTGGCCGTGGAAGACGAATCCGGCGAGAAGCACATGGACCTGAGCAAGCTCCGCTACCACAAGGTCATCATCATGACCGATGCCGATGTGGACGGTTCCCATATCGCCTGCCTCATCCTGACCTTCTTCTTCCGCTACATGTTCGACCTCATCAAGAACGGCTACGTCTATCTGGCCACGCCGCCCCTCTACCTCGTCAAGAAGGGCAAGGAAGAGGTCTATTGCTGGACCGATGACCAGCGCGCCGAGGCGACCGCCCGTCTGGGCAAGGGTACCGACAAGGGCGTTACCGTCCAGCGCTACAAAGGTCTGGGCGAGATGAGCGACCAGCAGCTGTGGGACACCACCATGGACCCGTCCCGCCGCCGCCTGCGCCAGATTACCATCGAGAACGCGGCCGAGGCCGAGCGGACCTTCTCCATGCTCATGGGCGACGACGTCCCGCCGCGCCGGCAGTTCATCGAGGAGAACGCACATTATGCAAACATTGATGCTTAAGCAATTAATTTACAAATAGATATGTTGGATATTTTTGATCGTATCGAACGCGACAGCGGTGGCCCTATCGGCCAGTATTTCGAACAGGGTTTCGGTTACTACATGTACCCCCGCCTGGAAGGCGAGCTGGGCCCGCACATGACCTTTAACGGCATCCCCGTGCTGAACTGGTCCCTGAACAACTACCTCGGCCTGGCCAACCACCCCGAGGTGCGCAAAGCCGACGCCCAGGCGGCGGCGGACTGGGGCCTTGCCTATCCGATGGGCGCCCGCATGATGTCCGGTCATACGCGTTATCACGAGAAACTGGAAAAGATTTTCGCCGACTTCGAGAAGAAGGAGGACGCCTTCCTGTATAACTTCGGCTATCAGGGCATTGTCTCTACGATCGATGCCCTCACCGCGCGCCACGACGTCATCGTTTACGATGCCGAGTGCCATGCCTGCCTGCTGGACGGTATCCGCCTGCACATCGGCAGCAAATACAAATATCGCCACAACAACCTGGCCGATGCCGAAAAGGTCCTCGCACGTGCCTGTGCCGAGGCCGAAGAGAACGGCGGCGGCGTGCTCCTCATCACCGAGGGCGTGTTCGGCATGACCGGCGCCCTGGGCAAGCTGGACGGTCTGGTGGCCCTGAAGCAGAAATACAAATTCCGCATCCTCATCGACGACGCCCACGGCTTCGGCCTGCTGGGCCCCCACGGACGGGGAACCTCCGAACATTTCGGCGTGATGGACGGAATCGACCTGTATATCGGCGCCTTTGCCAAGAGCATGGCCTCCATCGGCGGCTTCGTGGCCGGCCCGCACGCCATCATCAACTACCTCCGCGCCAACATGCGCAGCCAGATGTACGCCAAATCGCTCCCGATGGCACTGGTCATCGGCAACATCAAGCGAATGGAAATCATCGACTCCCCGGAAGGCGACGAGCTCCGCAAGAAGTGCTGGGCCATCACCCACGCCATCCAGAACGGCTTCAAGGAGGAGGGCTTCGACATCGGCGAGGCGGAAGCCTGCGTCACCCCGGTCCACATCAAGGGCGGCATCGCCCAGGCCACCAAGATGGCCAAGGACCTGCGGGAGAACTACCGCATCTTCTGCTCGATGGTCATCTATCCGGTAATCCCGAAGGGCATGATCATCTTCCGCATCGTCTGTACGGCCGCCCACACGATGGAGGACGTGAACTACACGCTGAAGGCCTTCAAGGAAATCAAGGCGAAACTCGATGCCGGCCTGTACGACGGCGACGATATCGCCGCCATGACGGTAAAATAATATGCTTGCAGACACCTTCAAGGACAAGGTGATCATCATCACAGGAGCCAGCTCGGGGATCGGGTTGGCTTCTGCCCGTCTCTTTGGCAGCATGGGCGCCAAGGTGGTGATGGCCGCCCGGAGCCTTGAAAAACTCGAATCGGAAGCGCCCTCGGTCAGCGCCTGCGCGGACAACGTGCTCTGCGTGAAGACGGACGTGACCCGCGAGGAAGACTGCCGCAACCTCATCGAAAAGACGGTGGAACGCTTCGGCCGCATCGACATCCTGGTGAACAATGCCGGCATTTCCATGCGCGCCATGTTCAAAGACTTGGACCTGAAGGTGATCCGCGCGCTGATGGACGTGAATTTCTGGGGCACGGTGCAGTGCACCAAATATGCCCTGCCGTATCTGCTGGCCTCGAAGGGCAGCGTGGTGGGTGTCATCTCCATCGCCGGATACAGCGCCCTGCCCGCCCGGACGGGCTATTCGTCGTCCAAATACGCTGTGCGCGGCTTCCTGGACACCCTGCGCATCGAACACCTGAAAGACGGCCTGAACGTGCTGGTGTTCGCCCCGGGCTATACGGCCTCGAACGTGCGCAACGCGGCGCTCACCGCCGACGGAACGCCCCAGGGCAAGACTCCGCTGGAGGAAGGCAAGCTCATGAGCGCCGAAGAATGCGCCCTGCACCTGGCCAAGGCCCTGCAGAAACGTCGTTCCCAGAAAATCCTTACCTTCCTGGGCAAGGCCACGGTCTGGGCCCACCGGCTGTTCCCGAACCTGACCGACCGGCTCACCTACGGCTATATCGCCCGCGAGGCCGACAGCCCTTTTAAGTAAAGACCGCGTATGAAACTGTCCCGACTCCCCGGTAAACCCGGACAATACCTTCCCCTGGTCCTGCTGTGGCTGGTGCTGTGGCTCCTGCTGCCGCGTACCGCCAAATTCGGCTACGACTACCGGAAGGGCTCGCCGTGGAAGCACGAGAACCTCATCGCCCAGTTCGATTTTCCGATTCTCAAGACCGAGGAGCAAATCCTCGAAGAGAAGAGCAAGTCGGACGGGGGGATCGTTCCGTACTACCGCTATGCCGCCGATGTGGCCAACCGCAACATCAAGGCGGCCGAAGGCCTGGACCTGGGTTTCCTGAAATCCCCGGTCGTGGGCGAAATCCGGCTCCTGTACGAGCGGGGCATTGTTTCCGATGCCGGTGTAAAGACGGACAAGAAGGGTGACCCGAACGCCGTCCTCTTTATCCAGAAAGACAAACGGGCCGTCCAGCGTCCGGTGACGGAGGTCTATCAGGAAAGCGCCGCGCGGGCCAAGCTGGTGGCCGATCTGGGCGCGAAGTACCGCAACGTCAATGTGGACTCCATCCTGCGCTCGGCCGGCGTGTACGACCTCATCGTTCCCAACCTGGTGTACGACAAGCAGATGACCGACCTCACGCACGCCGAGAGCGCTTCCTACATTTCCCCTACGTCGGGCTTCGTCAACCGCGGCCAGCTCATCGTGTCGGAAGGGGAGATGGTGACCGGCGAGATTGCCCAGATGCTGGACTCCTACAAGGTGGAATACGAAGCCAACATGGGATACACCGGCCCCCGCATCCTTTTCTGGCTGGGGAACGCCCTCATCGCCCTGGCGCTGGTGCTCATCTTCTACCTGATCATCTATTTCTCGAATCCCGCCATTTTTGCCGAGCCCAACCGTTACCTATACCTCCAGCTCGTTTTCCTGCTGCTCACGGTAACCGCCCTGGTCATCGGCAAGGCGGCGCCGGAATTCCTGTTCATGGTGCCGTTTACGCTGGGTGCCAACTACCTGCACGCCTTCTTCAAGCCGAAGGTCATCGTCCCGGTCTATATCGTATCGCTCATCCCGCTGCTGATTTTCTGCGAGGGCGGTCCGGTGCTGTTCGTGATGTTCCTGGTGGCGGGGCTGTGCGGTTTCTACAGCTTCCAGTTCTTCAACCGGGGCTGGCACCAGTTCCTGTCCGCGGCAGTGGTCTTCGTGACCCTGCTCGCCACGTATTTCGGGTTCCGGTTTATCGATGCCGTGAGCACCAATCCCTATCGGGACGTAGCCTTCCTGCTGCTGGGCTCGCTGCTGTCGGTGGCCGGCTATCCCGCCATCTACCTGTTCGAGAAGATTTTCAACCTCGTGTCGAATTCCCGCCTGATCGAGCTGACGGACACGTCCAACCCGACCTTGCGCGAACTTGACTTCCGGGCGCCCGGTACCTTCCAGCACTCGCTCCAGGTCATGAGCATGGCCGAGGCGGCCGCCCGTTCCATCGGTGCGAACGTGCTGCTGGTGCGCGCCGGTGCCCTGTATCACGATATCGGCAAGATGACCAATCCCGCCTGCTTCATCGAGAACGAAACGCTCATCCCCGGCGGGAAAGGGTATCACAGCAGCCTGACTCCGGCCGAAAGCGCCACCCGGATCATCCGGCACGTTACCGACGGCATGGAAATCGCCAACCGGATCGGTCTGCCCAAAGTGATCTCCGATTTTATCATTACCCACCATGGAACCAGCTGTACCGGATATTTCTGGAACATTTTCCTCCGGGACGGCGGCGACCCTTCCCAGATCAAGACCTTTACCTATCCGGGCCGGAAACCGCATACGCAGGAGCAGGTGCTCCTGATGTTGTGCGATTCCATCGAAGCGGCCTCGCGCACACTGTCCGATTTCGCTCCCGCATCGGTGGACGCCTTTGTGGAAAAGATGGTGGCGGGTAAGATGAACGAAGGCCAGATGGAAGAGGCCGACCTCTCCATCAAGGACCTCGTCACCGTCAAGAACGTGCTGAAGCAGTACCTGGTGCAGGTACACCATGAGCGCGTGGAATATCCTGAAAATAAAACAAATAAATAATTGTATCGTATGAAAGTAACGAAGAAAAAAATTGATGACCTCCAGTTTCAGTTGAGCATCGCCGTGGCGGCGGACGACTATGCCGCCAACGAAAAGAAGAAACTTGCAGACCGTCGCCGCACGGCCGAATTCAAGGGCTTCCGCAAAGGGATGGTGCCCATGTCGCTCATCCAGCGGGTCTATGGCGACCAGGCCCTGGTCGAGGCGGTGAACGAAGTGGTTTCCCACGCGCTCAGCGAGTACATCACCAAGAACAAGCTCAACCTCCTCGGCGAGCCGCTCACCAGCGAGAAGCAGGAGGAGATCGAGTGGAAGTCCGGCAACGACTTCACCTTCAAGTTCGACCTGGCCACCGCTCCCGAGGTGAACCTCGAGCCCGGCAAGGAAGACAAGGTTACCTATTATAAAATAGAGGTGACGGAGAAGGCCAAGAAAGAGATGAAGGAGAACATGCTTCGCCAGATGGGCTCCCTGCAAGAAGGCAAGAAAGCCGGCGAGGATGACTACCTGGTATGCGATATGACCAACGGAACGGTCTCTGTAGAAGGTACGTATGTATCTGTCCGCAACGTGGCCGAAGAAGGCCGCGCCCTGTTCAAAGGCAAGAAGGCCGGCGACAAATTCGACGTGGACGTAAACCTGGCCTTTACCAACGAGACGGACCGCGCCGCCATGCTCAAGATCAAGAAGGACCAGCTGAAAGACCTGGATCCGCTCTTCCACGTTACCGTGGTGAACGTGAAGACCTTTGTGAGCGCCGAGGCTAACCAGGAGACCTTTGACAAGCTCTTCGGTCCCGATAAGGTGCACAACGACGAAGAATTCACCGTCGCCGTAGAGGAACGCCTCGTGGAGAACTACAAGCAGGAGGCCGACTACCGCTTCGGCAAGGACCTGAAGAAGTACCTGGTGGAAAAGGCCGCCGTGACCCTGCCCGAAGATTTCCTCAAGCGTTGGCTCGTCTATATCAACGAGGGCAAGTTCACCGCCGAGCAGATCGAAGCCGAATTCCCGTCCTTTATTGAGGACTTCAAGTGGCAGACCGTTCGCTCCTCACTGATGGAGAAATACGGTCTGAAAGTGGAGCAGAAAGACCTCCAGGAAGCCGCCGAAGCCTTCGCCGCCTACCAGTATGCCATGTATGGCATGGGCGGTGTGCCGCAGGAGATGATCCGCGAGGCTGCCCAGCGTGTCCTGGCCGATGAGCGCCAGAGCCGCCAGATCGAGGAGAACGTGGAGGACCAGAAGGTCATCACCGCTGTCCGTGAGGTGGTTACGCTTGCCAACAAGAAAATTTCCGTGGAAAAATTCCGCGAACTCAAATAACCATTCATGAAGGACGAATTCAAAAAATACGCGCGCTCGGAGCGGGGGATTTCCTCCCTCGCCCTCGAGGGCTACGCGCGTCTGAGCGACAGTTACATCAACCCCACCATCATCGAGGAGCGCAAACTGAACGTGGCGTCCATGGACGTGTTCAGCCGCCTGATGATGGACCGCATCATCTTCCTGGGCGTACCCATTGACGATGACGTGGCCAACATCATCCAGGCCCAGCTGCTCTTCCTGGCCTCCACCGACCCGGGCGCGGACATTTCCCTGTACCTGAATACCCCCGGCGGCCAGGTGACCTCCGGCCTGGGTATTTACGACACCATGCAGCTGGTTTCGCCCGATGTGGCCACCATCTGCACCGGTATGGCTGCCTCGATGGGCTCGGTCCTCTTGTGCGCCGGCGCCAAGGGCAAACGCTCCTGCCTGCCGCACAGCAAGGTGCTGATCCATCAGCCGTTGGGCGGCGCACAGGGCCAGGCTTCGGACATCCTCATCGCCGCGCGCGAGATTGAGAAGACCCGCAAGGAACTGTACGAAATCATCTCCGCCCACAGCGGGCAGCCGTACGACAAGGTTTTTGCCGATGCTGACCGCGACTATTGGATGAGTGCCGAAGAGGCCAAGGCCTACGGGATGGTGGATGAAATCCTGACCCGCAAGAAGTAAATGGCGAGCAAGAGAAACAACGAACCGCTACGGCACTGCATGTTCTGCGGCCGTAGCGAGAAGGAGGTACCCTTCCTGCTGCAAGGCCTGGAGGGGTGCATCTGCAGTGACTGTGTGGAGATAGCCAAGGACTACCTGCAGGAAATCCAGGGCGGCAAGAAAGCCCGTCCGCAGGGGCGGTTGGAAAAGCTGCCCAAACCGGCCGAAATCAAAGCCTTTCTGGACCAGTACGTCATCGGGCAGGACCGGGCCAAGAAACTGCTGGCCGTGTCGGTTTACAACCACTACAAGCGCATCAACCACAACCTGGTGGACGGGGCGCAGGACGTGGAACTGGAGAAGAGCAACATCCTCCTCTGCGGCCCTACGGGAACCGGTAAGACCTTGCTGGCCAAGACGATAGCGCGAATGCTGGACGTGCCGTTCACCATCGTGGACGCCACGGTCCTCACCGAGGCGGGCTACGTGGGCGAGGACGTGGAGAGCATCCTCTCGCGCCTGCTGCAGGAGGCCGATTACGACGTGGCCAAGACCGAGCGGGGCATCGTCTTCATCGACGAAATCGACAAGATCGCCCGCAAGAGCGACAACCCGTCCATCACGCGCGACGTGAGTGGCGAGGGCGTCCAGCAGGCCATGCTGAAACTCCTGGAGGGCAACGTGATCAATGTACCCCCGAAGGGCGGCCGCAAGCATCCCGAGCAGGAATTCGTCCACATCAACACGCAGAACATCCTGTTTATCTGCGGCGGAGCCTTCGAGGGCATCGAACGCCACATCGCGCGCCGCCTGAATACCCAGGTTATCGGCTACGGGGCCGAGGAAAAGGCGCGGGTAGATCGCGACAACCTGCTGCAGTACGTGGACGCGCAGGATATGCGTTCCTATGGACTCATCCCCGAAATCATCGGCCGCCTGCCGGTGATCACCTACCTGGACCCGCTGGACCGCGATGCCCTGCTGCGCATCCTCACGGAGCCCAAAAACGCCCTCATGAAGCAGTACGCCAAGCTTTTCGAGCTGGATGGCATGACCCTGAAGGTGAACGATGACGTCCTGGACCTCATCGTGGATACAGCCTTGAAAAACAAGCTGGGCGCCCGCGGCCTGCGGAGCATCTGCGAGATGATTTTTGACGACGCCATGTTCGAGGCCCCGTCCTCGGACAAGAAAACCTTTACCGTGACGCGCGCCTACGCGGCGAAGCGTCTGGAAAACGTCCGATAGCCTATGGCAGAAGAACATGTCTGGGATCCCTTGCGCCGCAAGGAGGTGGCCCTGACCCCCGAAGAACGGGTGCGTCAGTGGTTCATTACCGTCCTGCGGGACGAGTTGGGCGTTCCTCCCTACGAGATGATGAGCGAAGCCACCCTCTCCTATGGCGGAAAGGCCTGGCGGGCTGATATCGTCGTGTACCGGCGGAACATGACGCCCGCGATGGTGGTAGAATGCAAACGCCCCGACGTGGAACTGACCCGTGAGGTCCTGGAACAGGCCCTCCGCTACAACCTGGTCCTGGACGTGAACTGGATTGTGATAACCAACGGCAAGAAAACCCTGGTCTTTGCGCGGAATCTGAACGATTTCACCCGCATGGACCGCCTGCCTGTTTACGGAGAGATATGCCGGTAACCATTACACAAGGATTCCTGGATGCCCCGGTCTTCGGCCTCGTGAGCGACGTGGCCGCCCGCCTGGGCGTGCGTGCTTACGTGATCGGGGGCTATGTACGCGACTGCTTCCTGGGCCGCGAGAACGACGACATCGACATCGTGGTGGAGGGGAGCGGCATCGACCTGGCGGAAGCCGTGGCCGCGGAAATATCGGCCCGCGAGAAGCATCCCTGCAAGGTGAGCGTGTTCCGCAATTTCGGGACGGCGATGCTGCATTACCGCGGTGCCGAGGTGGAATTCGTGGGGGCGCGGAAGGAATCCTACCACCGCGATTCCCGCAAACCCATTGTGGAAGATGGTACCCTGGAGGAGGACCAGCTGCGGCGGGACTTCACCATCAACGCCATGGCTTTCAGCCTCTGCAAGAGCGACTTCGGGGCGTTGGTGGATCCCTTCGGCGGCATCCGCGACCTCAGTGCCGGCATCATCCGGACCCCGCTGGAACCCGAACAGACCTATAGCGACGACCCGCTTCGGATGCTTCGGGCGGTGCGATTCGCGGCCAAGCTTTCCACCCCGGAACACGCGTTTACCATCGTCCCGGAATCCCTTGCCGCGATGCGGAAGATGAAGGACCGGATGAGCATCCTCTCCAAGGAACGGATTGTGGAGGAACTGAACAAAATCCTGGTCTGTGACCGCCCTTCACAGGCCTTCCGGACCCTGGACGAGACCGGCTTGCTGGACTATATCCTGCCCGAACTGGAGAAGCTGAAAGGGGTGGAGTCGGTGGACGGTCGCGGCCACAAAGAAAATTTTTCTCATACGTTGCAAGTGCTTGACAATGTGGCCGCCGCGGACCATGATCGGAACCTCTGGCTCAGGTGGGCCGCCTTGTTGCACGACATCGGAAAACCCGCCTCCAAACGCTTCGATCCGGTGGTCGGCTGGACCTTCCACGGGCACGAAGTGGTGGGCGCCAGGATGGTGCCCAAGATCTTCGAAAAGCTGAAGATGCCGCTCAACGAGAAGATGAAATATGTTCAGAAACTCGTGGGACTGCACCTGCGACCCATCGCCCTGGTGGACGACGAGGTGACGGACAGCGCGGTTCGCCGCCTGCTTTTCGACGCGGGCGACGATATCGACGACTTGATGCTCCTGTGCAACGCGGACATCACCTCCAAGAACCCCGCCAAGGTGGCGCGGATCCGGCAGAACTTCGAAGAAGTGAAGCGCAAGCTGGTGCTGGTGGAGGAGAAGGACGCCATTCGCAATTTCAAGAATCCCATCACGGGAGAATATGTGATGCGGGTCTATGGCATCCCGCCAAGCGCGCCCATCGGGAAACTGAAGGAGATGGTGAAAGAGGCCATTCTGGACGGGGTGATCGAGAACTCCTTCGAGGCGGCCGACCGCTTCATGCGCGCCCACGCCTCCGAGTTCGGACTTACCGAAAAATGCTGACGGACAGCTACATAGACTACATTTCGAAGGTGCGCCGCTATTCCGGGAGGACGTGCCGGATCTATGCGGACGCGCTGGCGGAGTTCTGCCGGTTCTGCACGCGCGATGCCGGCGGCGGGGCTTCCGGCGGCGAAGCTCCCGGTGCGGCTCCCGGCGGCGGGATCCTCTCCGACGGGGAACTGCTGGAGAACCTGATCCCGTCGCGCCTGCGCGAATACGAGGTTTGGCTGATGGACGGACGGGACGGCGCCGGACGGCTGGACGCCCGTACGGTGAACCTGCACCTGAGCGTGCTCAGCGGCTTCTGCCGCTTTCTGCTGCGCGAAGGACACCTGCAGGCCAACCCCGTCCGGACCGTCCGGCGCCCGAAGGCGGAAAAACGCCTGCCGGTCTTCTACCGCGATGCGTCCATGGAACATTACTTCGCGCGGACGGCCCACAGTGCATCGGAGGATGAACTGGCGGTACTTGAGAGTTTCGGCCCCTTCGTGGGAAACCGGTCCGAATCGGCCCGAACCCCTATACAGATGTACGAGCGGCGGCTCCGGCGCCTCATCATTTCGCTGCTGCACGCCACCGGCATCCGCCGCAGCGAGCTGATCGGCCTGAATCTCGACAGCCTGGATGCCGGCCGGCAGACCCTGCGCGTTCGCGGAAAAGGAGATAAAATGCGGGAAATTCCGCTGATTTCTTCCGTTTGGCAAGAAATTTTATTATATTTACATTCAGTTGATTCGATGGTCGGGAGGGAAAGGACCTCCGGCGAGCCACTGCTCATCACGGCATCGGGACGCAGGCTGTATCCGGCGTACGTAGACCGGGCTGTGAAACAGGAACTGGGGAGCGACGACGGCATTACCGGGCGACGGTCGCCCCACGTGCTGCGCCACACGCTGGCAACGGAACTCCTGGATGCGGGAACGGACCTCAATTCCATCAAGGAACTGCTGGGACACGCCTCGCTGGCTGCCACACAGGTCTATACCCACAACTCCATCGAGAAACTGAAAACAGTGTATAACAACGCCCATCCCCGGGCAAAAAAAGGAGGTTCACATGGAGACTGAGATTAAGTTCCTGAAGATTGAACGCGACGAGAAGATCGCCGCATTCGTAGAGAAGAAGGCCGCCAAGCTGGCCAAATTCTATGACGGTGCCGCCAAAGCGGCCGTTACCCTGAGCGACCTCAAAGAACCCGACGGCAAATGTGTCCGCGTCACGGTCGATGCCCCCGGCCAGGATTTCCTGATTGAACGGAAGGCCAAGAGCTTCGAAGACGCCATCGATGCCGCCATCGATGCCATGAAAGAAAAGCTTACCCGCGCCAAAGAAAAGAGAATCGAGGGTTAAGCCATGGCAAAAGGCTTTGCAGACATCGACCGGCAGTGCAGGGAACTCGTTGCCGAGGCCCGTGCAGGCTCGTTCAAGAGCGTGTACCTGCTGATGGGGGAGGAACCCTACTACCCGGAACAGGTCTGCGACGCCATTCTTGAAAACGCCCTCGACGAAAGCGAGAGGGATTTCAACCAGCTCATTTGTTACGGCTCCGAAGTGGATGCCGATACCGTAATCACCGCAGCCCGGCGCTTCCCCATGATGGCGGAGCGCCAGCTGGTGGTGGTGAAGGAAGCGCAACTGATGCGTTCGCTGGAGGACCTGGCGGTGTACGTGAACCAGCCCCTGGACTCCACCATCCTGGTCCTGCTGCTGCACGGCGCCTCGGTGGACAAACGCCGCGGTCTGTACAAGGCGGTCCAGAAGAACGGGGTAGTGGTGGATTCGCCCCTTGTGCGGGACTACGAGCTCCCGCAATGGATTGTCTCCTACTACGAGGGACGCGGGCTGCGGATCGCCCCGGACGCGGCCGCCCTGCTGGCCGAATCCACCGGGACGGACCTCGGACGCATCGCCGTGGAAACGGATAAACTCCTGAAAAACCTGCCCGAAGGGGCCTCCGCGGTGAGCGCGGACGATATCGAAAAGAACGTGGGTATCAGTCGGGAATACAGTGTGTTCGAGCTGACCCGCGCGCTGTCCTACCGGCAGGCCGACAAGGCTGTCCGCATCGCCACCCGGATGGGCGGAATGCCGCGATTCGCGCTTCCGGCGGCCGTGAGCGCCCTGTTCACCCACTTCTACCGCGTGCTGCGTCACGGACTGGGGCAGGGAATCGACGTGAACCCGTATTTCCTGCGGGAATACGACGCGGCCGTGCGGGCCTATCCCACGCGCGCCTGCATGACGGCCATTTCGCTGCTCACCGAGTACGACTACAAGGGAAAGGGCGGCGCCGCCGGCGAGGCCACTCCGGGCGAACTGCTGGTGGAACTGGTTACGAAACTACTTAGCATTTAAATAGATATGGGATTGATTGAGATACGGGACGTCTGCAAGTCCTTCGGCGAGAAAGTCGCCCTGGACCATGTGAGCATCGATGTCCCGCAAGGCAAGATTTACGGCCTGCTGGGCCCCAACGGCGCCGGCAAGACCACGGCCATCCGGATCGTGAACCGGATCACCATCCCCACCTCGGGCGAGGTCTTTTTCGACGGCCGCCGCATCACCGATGCAGACGTGGCGCGGATCGGCTACCTGCCCGAGGAGCGTGGCCTGTACCGCAAGATGGAGGTGGGGGACCAGGCCCTGTACCTGGCCCAGTTGAAAGGCATGACGGTGCGCGACGCCACCCGGGAACTGAAGGAGTGGTTCGTGCGCTTCGGCATCCAGGACTGGTGGAAGAAAAAGGTGGAGGAACTCTCCAAGGGCATGGCCCAGAAGGTGCAGTTCATCACCACGGTGGTGCATAAACCCTCGCTGATGATCCTGGACGAGCCTTTTTCGGGCTTTGACCCGGTGAACGCGGAACTCATCCGCACGGAAATCCTCCGGTTGCGGGACGAGGGCGCCACCATCATCCTGTCCACGCACAACATGGAAAGCGTGGAGGAACTGTGCGACGAGATCACCCTCATCAACCGCTCCCGCGTGGTCATTTCCGGCGGGGTGGATGAGATCCGGCATCGGTATGGGAACAATCATATCGAGCTGATATACACGGGTTCCACCCCCGTGCAGGCAGAGGAGGGCGTCTTTACGGTGCTGTCCGATGAGGACAATGCCGGCCGCCACACGGCTGTGCTGGCGGTGGAAGCCGCTGCCGTTGGTGCTGCTGGTTCGGCTGCCGGAGCTACAGGAACGGTGCTGCGTTCGCTGCTGGAGCAGGGGATTGCGGTCAATTCCTTCCGGGAACTCATCCCGCGCATGAACGACATTTTCATCAAACTGGTAACGGAGGGTGCGTAATATGAATCTGCGAATTATTTCTACCGTGATTTCGCGGGAATACCTGACCCGCGTCAAGAAGAAGAGTTTCCTTTTGCTGACCTTCCTGGCACCGGTGCTGTTCGCGGCCCTGTGCATCCTGCCCAGCCTCATCATGCTGGCCACCAAGGAGAAGGTGCAGCGGATTGCCGTCGTGGACCGGAGCGGCATCGTCCTGCCGTATCTGACCGATTCGGAGACAGCCCGTTACACGGATTATTCCGCCTTTGACGCGGACTCGGTGAAAGCCGGGCTGGATGACCTGGGGATGGACGGGATGCTGGTCATCTCGCCGCTTGACAGCGCCACGCGCAGCGTGAGCGTCCAGGCCTATTCCCGCAAGCCCCTGGGCATGGAATTCTATGGTGGCGTGGAGCGGCGCATCAACCAGGCCGTGGAAGACTGGCGGGTATCCACCTACCGGATCGAGGGGCTGTCCGAGATCCTGAATGAAGTGAAGAGCGACGTGAAGGTGGCGCAGTTTACGCTGGATGAATCAGGCGGCGAAACCCGTACGGATTCAAGCATTTACATGGTTATTTCCCTGGTATTGGGCATGGTGATCTTCATGTTCATCACCATGTTCGGCTCCATGGTGATGCAGAGCGTCATCGAGGAGAAATCCTCCCGTGTGGTGGAGGTGCTCATCTCTTCCGTGCAGGCCACCGACCTGATGTTCGGCAAGATTATCGGCGTGGCCCTGGTGGCCCTGACGCAGTTCTTCCTGTGGATCGTGCTCACCGTTATCATCGTGGGGGCAGTCTTCGGCCTGCTGGGACCGGAGACACTTTCCGGTGCCACCGAGATGGCCGCGATGGATCCTTCCGCGGCGGCCCTGGCGGCATCGGCCGGAACCGGCGATGCTGCCGTGATCGTTTCCACCCTGGCGCATCTGCCCGTCGGGCGGCTGCTGGTGTGCTTCCTGGTCTACTTTGTGCTGGGTTACCTGCTGTATGCTTCCTTCTTCGCCGCCATCGGCTCGGCCGTTGAAAATGAGGCCGATACGCAACAGCTGCAGATCCCCGTCACCATCCCGCTCATGCTGGGCTTCTTCATCGCCTTTTATGCGGCTTCCAAGAATCCCGACGGCGGTATCGCGTTCTGGGGCTCGATGATTCCCTTTACCTCGCCCATCGTCATGCTGGCGCGGATTCCCTACGGGGTGGCCCTCTGGGAGATCCTGCTGAGCGTGGCGCTGCTGCTGCTCACCTTCGTGGGCTCGGCCTGGGTGAGCGCGAAGATTTACAAGGTGGGCATCCTGATGTTCGGCAAAAAATCCACCTTTAAAGACCTATGGAATTGGCTGAAACAGAAATAGATAAGAATATGATGAGAAGATTCTTTGTACTGGCGTTTGCCGCCTGCCTTTGTGCCGGCGTCTATGCGCAGGACTTTACCTGGCGGACGGTCCCGATGAATAACAGCCGGACCGGCTGCCGGGCGGCCGCCGCGGACAATGTGTCCGAAGCGCTTGGGACCATGCGCGGCAAAGTCTATGTGGCCCCCAACGGACGGAAATTCCGTCGCGGCAGCACCCCCGTCGTCGCCGGTATCCTCCTGACCGCGCAGCCTCGGATGGCCCACCTCAAGGAGGTCATCGCCACCTCGACCCGCGAGATGGTCCGCGACTATCCCGAGAGCGAGCTGACGAATTGGTTTGTAGATGAATTGATGCGTGCGGTGGCCGACAGTACCGGCCGTGCGGTGGACGTTGGAATCGTCAATTTCGGGGGGATCCGGGTGGATATGCCGGCCGGAAACGTGACCCTGGACGACATCAAGTCCATGTTCCCCTTCAAGAACAAACCCTGCTACGTGGCCATGCCCGGGAGCGAGTTGCAGGAGATCCTGCAACGCATGGCGGCCACCCGTTTCCAGGTGCTGGGCGGGGTGCAGGTCGTGGCCCGGGACGGCAAACTGGAAAGCGTGCTCATCGGAGGGAAACCGCTGGATGTGAAGAAGGTTTACGGGGTGGCTACCATCGACTTCCTGCTGAATGGCGGAGACGGTCTCCGGCTGGCCCGGAATGCCAAGGATCTGGTCATTTTGGACAGCTATGTAATCGACGTGATCGTGCCCTATGTCCGGAGTTTGGCGTCTGCTTGTAAGCCGATTGAATATCAAAAAGATGGACGTATTCAGATATATTAATGGTTAAAGTTACTTCTTTGGTATGAAAAAGTTCCTGAAAGAACCTTTTTTCGGTCTGTTTTGCTGTCTTTTTTTCGGCCTGTTTTTCGGGTCTTGTGCACCCAAGAATACCGGTCTTGTCATCGTCCATTTTAATGATACCCACAGCCACATGGAACCGGAGAAAACCGGGGAATATGCCGGCCTGGGCGGCGTGATCGAACG
>OCTW013400102.1_pt1 | contig 24614 bp, 14 predicted proteins | sample 1539671 | NCBI WGS metagenome assembly OCTW01 (sample SAMN02144230, study PRJEB22623) | gut metagenome | biome: sheep rumen | host: Ovis aries | place: New Zealand | reverse complement strand
GAAGATCTTCTTGCCGCCCACGATATAGACGCCGGCTGGCAGACCCTTCAGGTCTTTTGCCTGCGAACGGACCTTCTGACCCGACAGGCTATATACATCCTGCGGTCCTTCGTCCAAGGTAATATTCTGAATGCCGGTACCCTCACTGGTAATCTCAATACCAAAGATCTTCAGCGTACCCGACTCGGTATTCGTCAAGCCCTTCATTTTACGCTTAGCCTGGGCTGCCTTCGTACTGCCGTAGATATATACCAAGGTCTCTTCAGTCACATTATACGGGAATGTAATCTCCTGTTTATCACCCAAGACCTTCTCAATAGGATCACCATTACCGATCTTTATCTTCAACACCATGTTACCCGTGGTCTGGGCCATGACCTTGATCTCTCCCTTTCCTTCTGCCACCTTGAAGACGATACCGGTATATTGGTCTTTGAAATCCTCACCGAAGATATCCTTACCTACAAGGTTGTTCATCGTCTCGTCGGATACCGGTTTGCTCACCACGATACAGCCATTCTCAGAATCATACTCGCCGTTGCCACTACTGATATTGTAGAGGATGTTACCCACCACATTGCCGTCGAGGTTGGTGTCGCTGTTGATCTCAGTGCCGATATTGACGTTCGTGCCATTATCAACTGGAGCAAGATCCATCTCCACGATATTCTGGAATTCCGACCACGGGGCAACTGCCTGATAAGCCTCCTTAGCACCGTGCGGCACATAGAGGGTAGCACGCTGATAAATGCTGTTGTCATTTATATCTTCTATCCGATAATAGAAAGCATTAGCATTAACACTGACTGGCTCTGGACTGTTTACCGTTATGGTCTTAAGGTTCGGGCACTTACTGAACACACCGGCACCCATTCCAGTTTTTCCTAAGAATGCCACCTCCTCTAAACTTCCACAATCTTTGAAAGCTCGCATATAAATCATCGCACAGTTGGCAGGAATAATGATTTCCTTGATACCAGAAGAAAGAAAAGCCTGATATCCGATCCTTTCCAGACTTGTGGGGAGCTCTATACCTTTCAGATTTACTTGAGAGGCAAATGCCATATTGCTGATACTTGTACATCCCTCAGGAACATTGATCACTGTATTCTCTGGCATCTCACCTTTATAAGTATAGAGAAGGTTATTGATATAAAGCGGGCCATCCGGTTGATTGGCATACCATGGTGTGTCATCAAAGATATGCTGATTGAAATCAGAAACCTTGGATGGGAAAATGATTTCCGCCAACTTGACGCACCCTGCGAAGGCATCCGTATTGATGATCGTAACACTTTCAGGAAGAATGACTTTTGTCAGTTCTTGGCAATTCTTGAAGGCATTAACACCGATGGACGTTACCTTATAGCCATTTACCTCGGCAGGAATTGTAACACTTCCTGTGGTAGAGGCGTCAATGGCCGGTGTTTGAGAGTTAGCAGCAAACACCTGACAGGTCTTTTCCTCTTCATTTATTATTTTATAGGTAACTTCTACTCCCTCAGCTGTTGTTGCCTTGAACGTAGAGTTATTAGTCTCCTCTCCCCCAGTAACAGTCTTTGAGAGTCTGTTTCCGAGGACATCGTAGGTATAGCTGACTGTCGCGCCATTGGGGTACGTCACCTTCGTAAGACGATTATTGTCATCGTACTCATATGTTTGGGCAAATGTCTGCAAGGTCGCAAACAGAAGGGACAAGATAATGATTACTTTATATTTCATATATTTAGAATCTAATAATTTTATAATTAAAAATGGAGGCCTTCGACTTTATCCCATCTAGCAATTTTTTCTCCTTGATTCACTTGCTTGGTAAACCATTCATAATTAGGATCAATAGTACCACTCCTGAGAGGACTATCCGATGTATATAAATGAATTGATCTATTAGTTACTTTATTCTTTGGCACTAAAGAACCATTTCTTAAAGGATTATCACTTGAATAGAAGTTTGGCCTTTCAATATAATTATTGCTATTGGTTGTTACAGCCGATCCATTATTTGCATAATATACTGGAACAGGCTCATCGTACTCTTCATTTATAGGCTGTGTCGATTTTCTATATTCATTTAATATTCTTTTTCTTTCAGAAATGAACCATTGCCTGTCAAATTGATCTTTTCCTTCAACGTGGTTTTTATAAAGTAAAATTGCTATGGTCAATTGCCTATTCATATAATCCTCATCGCTTTCATCACGATATCTGGGTACTTCTCCCTTCGGATCAATTCCCATGATCGGATTATTATCAGCATAGGGATAGAGGTTCGTGCTCCAGATAGGATCCTCTGAGAGGAAACGACCGATGGTCGGGTCGTAATGACGGGCACGCATGTAATAGAGATGGTCGTTCAGGCACATCACCCCATACTTACCCACATACTGGAAGGGGTTATAGTCGGCCTCCTCTTTCTGCGTCACCTTACCGAACTCATCATACTGGTATTTATGCGTGATATTACCATCTTGGTCAACGATGGCAACGACAGAGCCACGGCAGTCGGTGACATAATAACTGAACTTACCATTCAGGATACGCGCCTCCAGTCCATTGCCATAGACATACCGCGCACCACTCTTAGAGTCAGAGAGCACATTACCCATGCCCAGCGGATCAGTAGTGAAGTTGATATCCCCATAAGAGGCGATCAATCCCAACGGATCGTAAGTGATCGCCGTGCCGGCAGCACTGGTCAGCTGGTCTTGCTTGTTCCAGGCATATTCCTCACTTCCTCGTTTTGTCGTATTGCCGTTCTCATCGAATGAGAAACTGATATCCCCGGCATTGGTGATGCGGTTAGCATTATTATAGGTATAGCTCGTCTCCTCATTCGCCAGCATCATCTTTTCGTATGGTTCCTTGGCTGTCTGCTCTGTGATATTGCCCAACTTGTCCAAGGTAAAGGAATACTCCGCCACCACCGTGCCATTGCTCAGTGTGGTCTTCTTACCTGTCAGGCGCCCCACAGCATCATACGAGTAATCAGTACGCATGCCATTGGGATAGGTGACATACGACAGTTGGCTATCCTTGCGGTAGTTGTATTCGATGGCTCCATTGCCCGTGCCTACCGCCACTAATGTGAGGCGATTGAGTCCGTCGTATTCGTACATTGTAGAATAGTCCGAGCAATCCATCCTTATGCAGTTACCATTCTTATCGTATTGATAGCTGTTGTTATGACCGTCACCGTTGGTGCTGGTGATACGGCCGAAGCCATCATAGCCGAAGGAGATGGATTTGCCGTTACCCGACACCGATGACAGGCGCATGTTGTTATCGTAGCTGTAGCTATTCACACCATCGCTGGTCATACGTCCCAGAGCGTCATAACTGCAGTTGAGTACTGTGCCGTCGGGCTTCGTAAAACTATTCAGGGTTCCGTCTTCGTTATAGCTATATTGCTTCGTAGCCCCAGCGAATGACACGGCTGTCAGCCAGTCGGTGGCATTGTCGTAGGTAAGCGTTGTCACCCCACCCTTCGCATTGGTGATACGCTCCAGGTTACTGTTTGCGTCGTAGTCATATCTCGTCGTATGATTCATGGCATCCGTCTCCTGCTTCAGCAGGTCGTTCTTGTCATATTCAAACTTCGTAGTCTGGTTCTTCGCATTCGTGACGCTGGTCAGACGACTGGCGTTATCGTAAGCGGCAGAAGATGAGAGGCCGAGTGCCGGCAGGGTGGTCTTCGTCAGATTACCATAGCTATTGTATTCAAAGTTGGTCACCACATCCATCGCGTTCCTGACGCTCTGCGGCAGTCCCTTACTGCCAACCGTTATCTTTGCGGTGACGCCCTCAGGGGCAGACACCTCCGTCAGGTTACCCTTGCTGTCATAGCTGTAACGGGTGACATTGCCGTTAGGATCCGTGATACTCTCGATGTCATTCCTGCTGTTATACGTCATCGTGGTCGTCAGGGTGCCGTCACCACTCACCGTGATGCTCGTCATATTACCCTTACTGTCATATTGCACGTCGCTCACCGTTGTACTGTTGTTGCTGATAGCGGTAGGCAACTCCGGATGGTCGCTGTTACCATAACTGCTGTTCAGGTAAAGGCCATCCTGCCCTGTCATCTGGGTCAGCGCGTTGTTCTCATTGTACAAATAGTTATAGGTGGCCATCTGTCCGTTACGCAGAATGTCCACTGTTGAAGAGGTAGAGATTTTGCTGTTGTCATAGTCGGCATTTACAGAGACGCTCGTCTGCGTGGTCGGCACACCGCTGATGCCGCTCACCGTCTTCTTCAGGCGTCGGTTGGCATCATACTCATTCTCTATGTAGTTACCCTTAGGCAACTGTATCCTGCTCAACAGTTTTGAGGTACCCGCCTTTGTCAGGTCCGCATACTCGTAGGTTGTCTTGTTACCCTCAGCGTCGGTGAAGCTCTGCAGTTGTTTTCTGCCCGTCTGCTTGTTGTCGAAGTAAGCAAAGGAGATGGTGCGGTTCAGCGGGTCTCTCACCTCGCTCACCAGGTCAGTGCCGCTGAGATAAGAGAACTGCAGCGAACGGTTTCCGTCGCTCACCTTGTCGATGCGATACGAGCCGTTGGTGCCACTCACATAACTGATCGTCAGGGCATTGTCATTACGGTCGGTGATGCTCTTTAGGTACATGATCTTCGCGTTGGAGCCAGACTGGGCGGCAAAACGGTATTTCATCTGACTCTTTGTCGTGATGACCAGTTCTTTTCCGTCTAAGGCACAATCGTCATAGATGCCCATCGACTCCGGTATCAGTTTGCTGCCATCCGATTGATAGACATCGATGCCGCCATTGCCCCAATGAACGATCAGGCGCGCCTCTTTCTTGGCGAGGTCGCCCACCACCGTGGCGAAGACATGATAGGTATGACTCCATCCGTCGCCCAACGGCTGGTAGGTATTGTCCTCCTCGTCACTGTTCTTATCGCCGAAAAAGATGTCGGGCAACGTGGTGTTATAACTGTTGTATGTATGACCGAACACCAGCGGCATCACGCCACCAATGGCGAAGCTCGTCTTCGTATAATGCTGGAAGTTACCCATAGTGAGTCCGGCCCCCATGGCAATAGTCTTCAGCGTGGTGTTCAGCGGCTGGAAGTAGTCAGCATCCTGCGGACTCTGTTTCGTTATCTCGCCGGCATCCGCTTTCTTCATGATACGGGCCAGCATCAGGAAGGCCTCACCACGTGTACAGTAGGCATAAGGCCGGAACTCCGTATTGTCTTTTGTGATGATGCCCAGGTCGGCTGCCTTGCGGATATACCCCATCATCCGGGGTTGCTCCGTGGCTATCTTCACCACGTTGGCATCATTCGGGAAAGGATTACCCGATCCCTCAAGATCCGGCTGGATATTGAACGTCTCCATCAATGCCTTCAGCACATGCACCCTGGCGATACTATCTTTGGGCTCGAAAGCCAGTCGGTTACGGTCGAACGGAGCCACGCCGTCGCCATATTCCAGATAGAGCAATGCCTTGGCCGGCCGATAATAATAGGTGGTATCGTCTTGCAGGTCGTAATACACACTGGGGTATTTGTCGGTCACCAAGTCACTCGGCACGTTACTCGGGCCCCAATAAGCGCCATACAGCGAGGTCTTTGCCACCTCCGCGCGTGTAGCTGTCCGGTTCGGTTTCAGCAGTCCGTCCTCACCCTCTACGATACCAAGGTTATAGAGATAAATCGCCGCATCCCGCACTTCGCCAGCTGGGCAGTCGGGGAAAAGGTTAGGATCCCCCATTTCTACTATATTCTTAAAGTTCTTCCATGGTTCTGCCGCTGCATATTTCTCTTTACAGCCTAAAGGAACGTGAAGCGTGGCTTGATAGGCATTGTAAAAACTCTCATTCCCTGCTTCGGGAATGTTTTCAGCTAAACAATAGAGATTTTGTAAACTGGTACAGCCATGAAAAGCATTATTTCGAATAGTGTTAACACTATTGGGGATAGTTACAGAGGTTAAACCACTACATTTGTAGAAAGTATCACTTTCAATAGTGCTAATACCATTAGGAATTGTTATTGAGGTTAAACCGCCACAACCCCAAAAAGCACCATCACCGATTGAGGTCACACTGTTGGGAATTGTTATTGAAGTTAAACTGTTACAGCCCAAGAAAGCTCGTCTACCGATTGAGGTCACACTGTTTGGAATAGAGACAGATGTTAAGCCGCTACAGCCATGGTATCTATTATTAGTTGATTATCAGTGTTATACGCTCTAAACGGTAGAAAAGTGACCGTAAGGATTCTGATTAGATACGAAAAGGTGAAGATTTAACGTTTTTAACCTTCGATCACATCAGGAATCACGAAATAAGGGTTGGGAGGGGCGGTTTTAACCGACCCCATAATGTGGTGAATGGAAGTTATAGAACGAAATTCATAAAGGGGTACGGTTGAAACGACTCCCTTGAAGGGTGTGATTACATGTCATACCCTTTGTTCTAAAAAGCATTCTTGTGTAGTTTACGATGCTGCGTTTTACTGATTTTTTACTTGGTAAACGCAGTTTTTCCGTTGATTGTGCTGGCTTTTGGGATAAAACTATCATCTTTGCGGTGTAAAAAATGATACCAATATCAAAAAAAGCGCTCTAATATGATGTTTGAACACAACAAGTGTCTGCGAGACATGGCATGTAGCTACAAAAGCAAAGCAAAAGATGCTCCACATGCCAATGTGTTCATCCATTCTCCACTAGCCTTGTTGTGTGATGGTTGTAGATTGTAATCAAGGAAGAAGCGGATGCCGTAATTTTTGTTTGCTTTAAAAGAGCAGGACAGTCCGCTGCCAAAGCATACACCGTTTCTTGTATCGACGGTAACATTGGAGAGTTCCAAACGAGGATAATGCACAAAGCCACAGAGTAGTTTACTGCCAATTGCCCACCGCTGTGACAGCGGATAAGAAAAGTAACTGCCGCCACATAAGGAAACAGCATCAAATGAATTCTCTTCTGCCTTGTCACCATTGCTTATCAATGCTGTGTTTGACACAGTAAACCGTCCGCCAATGCCGAGATAAGGATTAAAGAAATAGGCACCTTCCAATCCAACTGAAGAACCTGATGAGGTGTGGAAAGAATTTTTTTCATTGATGTCATACTTGCTGAGAGGAACGTTAAGTCCCACATATAGGCTTGCGAACGACGGATTGTCTATTCCTCCATCCAACTGAAAATCAGTTGTAGCCGAATGATTGATACCTTTATTCTTGAATATCAAGTCACCAATCCAATAGCCCATCTCTGTGGTAAGTATTCCTATTCCTGCACCAGTCAGTACATCGCTCAACCAATGCTTGTTGTTGGCCATACGCATAAGTCCCGTTGCTGTAGCCGTGGTATAGGCACCTATACTTATCCAAGGACTTTTGTGTCCATATTCCTTTGAAAGCATAGTGGCAGTCATGAAGGCTGTTGCTGTGTGACCAGAAGGGAAGGAGTGATTGTTGGAACCGTCGGGGCGCATTACGTGCGTTGTGTTTTTCAGCGTGTTCACCACACCGCCCATAAGCATGACCGCAAATGCGTCCGACACCAACATCCTGCCCCAAGAGCTGCGTCCTTCTACTCCTGCTGTCTTCAGTCCGAGCATTACAGCTGCTGGGGCAAACTGTAAATAATCATCTGTATGGTTGCGAAACTTTGGCATATAGTCATTGCGCAGACTACGGAAATGGTCATCTTCTCTCTTTACGATGAGTCCAGCTGCAATCAAGGGAACACCTACATATGTCATCTGATACAGTCGGGATGAAGAAAACTTGTCCAATTTACTTTCTTCTTTTGACGAAGATTGAAATGGATGATCACCAACTGGTATGCTGTCCTTAAATTCTTCTGCTTTCATATTGCTATTGCCGACAACAAAAACACAGATAATTAAAGCCAGACGTAGTTTGGTTTGCCTTGTCATGTTAAGCGTGTTGCGCATTGCATGGTAAACACAAAATCCTATAAAAACTCCCAACATGCCGCCACAAATCACATCAGCAGGATAATGAACACCAAGATAAACTCGCGAATAGCACACGCACAGTGCTAAAGTCGTCAAGAAGCATGTAGTCCATCGCTTATTTATAATCAATGATGCCAGTGATACAGCCCCAAAGGAGTTCGTTGCATGGCTTGAAACAAAGCCATACTGTCCGCCACGGTATCCGTTAACAAGATGCAACAAACCTTCAAACTCAGGGACATGTGATGGTCGCAAGCGTGCAAAGAACGGTTTTATGACACTTGATGACACCTGGTCGCACAAAGCAACAGTCACAGCCATGGCGACAATCATACTAATAGCTTCTGCGTGATTGAAATGTTTGAAGACATATATAATAAATAGCAGTGACGGCACTACCCACAAGATACGAGAAGACATAAACAGCCAAAAGCAATCCTGCATATAGCCTCCGTCGTAATTTAATAATAGCATAAGATGTTTGTCTATGCTGTCAAGTTTGTCAATGAATATTTTCCACATAAGTACCTATTTTTTGCAATTTTCGTTGGCAAAAATAAAGAGGAACTTTGTGGAAATGTTGGAGATTGCGCAAAGTTTCGGAATTTATTATCCGAAACTTACTACAAAACAATGTTGGTTCCCTGTGTATTGATATTCTATAGTCCAGCCATGATAATCGCAAATTGCCTTGACAATTGCCAGACCAAGTCCGTTGCCACTCTTGTTTTGTGTCGGGCGGTAGAAACGACGAAAGATGAGCGACGGAGATAGAGGTGGCTCTGCTGATGTATTTGAGATAGTCAGCCTATTGTCGTCTATACTTACAGTGACAGTTCCGTCGGGAGTGTTATGCCTCACAGCATTGATGAAGAGATTGTTAACCATACTCTCCAAGAGAATGCGATTGGCATTGATTCTCAACGGCTTTTTCGAATACTGTCTGTATATGTGCAACTGACCAGAAATACTGTCAAGTGAGGGAAGAAGACTGTCAATGAACTGCTCGAGCTGTATGCGTTCCATTGTGTCAAACTGCCTGTTATCAATCTTTGCAAGCAACAGCAGACTGCGGTTGAGATGCGAAAGGCGCGACGTCATTTGGAAAAGGTCTTGTATGATGTTTGCTTGTTCTGCCGTCAACTCTGGTTGCTGCAACAGCAGTTCCAGCTTGGTTTGGAAAATGGCAAGAGGTGTTTGCAACTCATGCGAGGCATTCTCCGTGAATTCCTTCTGAGCGACATAAGTTTCTATATCCTTCTTCATCATTTTGTGCAAGGCATCGGTAAGCCTTTCAAATTCTTTCACATCGCTTTTAGGGAGGAAAGGAACTTTCATGTTCTCCAGTTTGAAGGACTCCACTATACGGAGCGTTTTGTCGAAAGGCTGCCACAGCTTTTTCGACATCAGTCTTATGGTTAGCATGATGCCTATAAACAGCAAGGCTGTTACCAGCAGATACTGAAGCATGATGCCCTTCATGATGTCTTCCTCTAAATCCATCATAGGGATGTCCTTCCCTGCTTGTACTGCATCTATCAAGTCTGCCATATCCTCAGCATAATAATTCATGGTAAGCAGATAAAATGCAGGAGCGGCAAGTACAAACAATGCGGCTATGCACACAACAAAGCGCATCATCGACTTGCGCATAAGACTTCGGGGTTTCTTATACCTGACTGTTTCGTTGAATTTCGTCATATCGCATTCCATTTATACCCCATACCATATACATTTTTGACGCAATCTCTTATACCTGCCTCTGCGAGTTTGGCTTTCAGGTTCTTTATGTGCGTGTAGATGAAGTCGAAGTTATCCATCATATCGGCAAAGTCGCCACTCAGATGTTCGGCTATCGCACTCTTTGACAGCTCCCGTTTCTTATTGCCGATGAAGAACAAGAGTAAGTCGTATTCTGTTTTTGTCAATGTAACGGAATGTCCGTTGGCGGTAACTGTCTTTTCCATCAAGTTAATGCTAATGCCGTCACATTCCAACACATTGTTTGCTCCAAACTCCTTTCGGCGTATGATGGCATAGATGCGCATACTCAGTTCGGCAAGGTGGAAAGGTTTGGCAAGATAGTCGTCCGCTCCTATTTGCAGTCCCTTTACTTTGTCGTCAAGCGAATCCTTGGCAGAAACAATAATTACTCCTGCCGGATTGTTGCGACGTTTGATGTCGCGCAGAATGTCGAGACCATTGCCACCAGGCAACATCAGGTCGAGCAACACACAATCGTAATCATAAATGCGAACCTTCATCAAGGCATCATTGAAGTCAAAAGCCTGTTCGCACAGATATTTCTCCCCTTTGAGATAATCAACAATGCTGTCGGATAGCTTGCGCTCGTCTTCTATTATCAGTACTTTCATTCTCTTTTAGTTTTATATTTATTTGTAAAGCATAACTATACTGCCAGCAGTTATCAGCAATGCCCCCACGATGACTTTGGCGTTTATCGGTTCTTTCAAGAACATGAACGACAGGCAGATGGTGATTACCACACTGAGTTTGTCGATTGGGGCAACGCGCGACACGTCGCCCAACTGCAGGGCTCTGAAATAAAAGAGCCACGACAGACCTGTAGCTGCTCCTGAAAGAATGAGAAACACCCATGTGCGCGATGGAATACCCCGAAAGTCGCACATGTGGTTGCCCAATATGGCAATGCCCCATGTAATAAACAAAATGACCGTGGTGCGGATAGCCGTAGCGAGGTCGGAATCAACGTCTTTCACTCCAATTTTGGCGAAGACTGCCGTCAATGCGGCAAAGAAGGCTGACAACAAAGCGTAATATTTCCACATAGTCGTGATGATTTGTATTCATACAAACGCAGCAATTAAAAGCATATTGCAGTATTCATGTTACAATACTATTAAAAATCAGTTTTATTCCTTATGCTGTACAAAACCACAAAATGTCAACAGAATCCCTTTATATTTTTGCGGACGAATTTGTAGAAATGTAACATAAAAATATAAAGGAATAAAATATGAGCATCAAGACATTTATAGACCGTCCAATTCTGTCGGTCATGCTTTCGGTTGTCATTGTCATAATAGGCATTATCGGACTTCTCTGTCTTCCGTTGGAACAATATCCCGACATTGCTCCACCAACTGTCAAGGTGAACGCAACATACGTTGGAGCTAATGCCGAGACAGTAATGAAAAGCGTGGTAACACCATTGGAGGCATCAATAAACGGTGTGGAAAACATGCAGTATATGACTTCCACTGCCGCCAATAACGGCACTTGCACCATTACCATATACTTCAAGCAAGGGTCTGACCCTAATATGGCTGTGGTGAATGTACAGAATCGTGTGGCTTCGGCTCAAGGACTGTTGCCAGCCGAAGTGACAAAGAGTGGCGTAACTGTACGCAAGACGCAAAACTCCAATCTGAAGTTTATAACTCTATACAGTCCAGACGGTCGCTACGACTCAAAGACATTGACCAACTACATGAAGATAAATATCGAACAGCAACTGTCACGTATAGCCGGTGTTGGCGAGGTGAATGTTTTTGGAGCCGACTATGCGTTGCGTATATGGCTCAATCCCGCTAAAATGCATGCCTACGGGCTGGTGCCAGCCGACATTGACAATGCCTTGGCTGCACAAAACCTTGAATCGCCTATGGGAGCATTGGCTGCGGAGTCGGACAATACTTTTCAATATGTACTGAAATATCGTGGACGCTACAGCGATGAAAGCGAGTTCCGCAATATCGTGATTAAAGCCTCTGCCGATGGTGGTGTGTTGCGTCTTGGCGATGTAGCACGGATAGAGTTGGGAACGGTGGACTATAATATGAAGAGTACGACCAGTGGTAAGCCTGGCGCATCGGCAAGCATCACACAAACGGCAGGTACCAACGCCAACGACATTATCAAGCAAATAGATAAGGTGGAAGATGATGTACGCCAATCACTTCCTGACGGAATGGTTCTTGAAGACCAGACAAGCGTAATGGACTTTCTTAATGCCTCCATGCGCAATGTCACGGAAACACTCGTCATTGCCCTCGTGCTTGTGGTGATTGTCGTATTTGTGTTTCTGCGTGATTGGCGGTCGATGGTCATACCAACCATAGCCATTTTGGTGTCGCTCATCGGTACGTTTGGCTTTATGTATGCCGTTGGTTTCAGTCTGAATCTGCTCACGCTTTTCGCCCTTGTACTTGTCATCGGAACCGTGGTTGACGACTCCATTGTCGTGGTCGAGGCTGTTCAAGCAAAGCTCACCCAAGGCTGTGAGAGCGTATTTCGTGCTACCGTAGAAGCCATGAAAGACCTGAAGGCTGCACTCATCACCACTACCATTGTCTTTATGGCGGTTTTTATTCCAGTGAGTTTCACAAGCGGAACAACGGGAGTGTTCTATAAAGAGTTTGGACTGACAATGGCTGCTGCCGTAGCCATATCCTTATTCAATGCCTTGACGCTATGTCCTGCTCTTTGTACCTTGGTCTTGAAGCAGAAGAAAAAGCCAGTTGAAAACAAACATGACAAATGGCAGAATGCCTATATGCATTCAATACTAAAGTCTGTGAAGCACCACAAACTTGTCATGCTTTCATTGCCGCTTTCCATTGTCCTATTAGTCCTTATGATTGCTACGACCAAGACAAGTTTTGTACCACAAGAGGATATGGGTACTATTGATGTGAGCGTGCAATGCCAACCGGGATATAGTCTTGCACAAACAGGCAAGGTGATGGATCAAGTGGAAGCTGTGGTTAAGAACATTCCGCAAATCAAGATACATACACGAATTGACGGACGCGATGCACAAAAAAATCAAACATCTTCTGCCGGATTCCTGTCTGTCCGTTTGAAAAATTGGTCGGAGCGTACAGGTCGTGCCGACGACATTGACAGCGTGGTAAACGAAATTTACCGCCGCACGGCTTTCATCAAAGAAGCCGATGTAAACTGTGCCACATTGCCAACAATACGTGGCTACGGTTCGGCAAGCGGTTTTGAATTATATGTACAGAATCGCTCAGGCGAGGACTTCAAGGCACTTTCTGTTGCTACACAAAAACTCACAGATGCCTTGAACAAGCGTCCGGAAATAGGCAAGGCACACTACACATTCAACATGGATTATCCGCAATATTCGGTAGAAGTGGATGCAGCACGATGTATGATGAAGGGGGTGTCGCCCAAGGATGTACTCACCACCATGTCTGCCTATATAGGCGGTGACTATGCCTCGAACATCAACAAATACACCAAACTCTATCGTGTGATGGTGCAATCGGAAGCAACTGAGAGACTCAATGAGGAGGCATTGAGGAATATGTTTGTGAGAAGTGAAGACGGAACGATGTCACCATTGAGCGAATATGTGGTACTGAAGAAAGTGAACGGAGCCGAATATCTGACACATTTCAATCTTTTCCCTTCCATTCGGATAAATGGAACTGCCGCTGCTGGATATAGTTCAGGACAAGCCATACAGGCAATAAGCGAAGTGGCTGCACAAACACTACCAAAGGGCTATGGCTACGAGTTGGGCGGAATGTCGCGTGAAGAATCATCGAAAGGCAATGCCACCATTGTAATATTGGCCATAAGCATTGTATTCATCTACATTATACTTTGTTGTCTCTATGAAAGTCTGCTCATACCGTTTGCCATAATCCTTGTCGTTCCGTTCGGCTTGTGCGGAAGTTTTCTTCTGTCGTTGCTGTTTGGCATAGACAATAGTATCTATATGCAAATTGGTCTCGTCATGCTCATCGGCATGTTGGCTAAGACAGGCATACTCTTGACCGAATACGCAACAGAGCGGCGCAAAGTTGGTGAATCAATTATTCGTGCCACACTCTCTGCCGCTGTTGTGCGTCTGCGCCCTATCATCATGACAGCAAGTGTTATGATAATAGGAATGTTACCACTGATGTTTGCCCATGGCGCAGGAGCAAGAGGTAATGTCGCTATCGGGACTTGTGTTGTCGGTGGAATGGTTGTCGGAACAATAGCCATATTGTTCTTCCTGCCAGTTCTCTATTGTATATTTGAGACTTTGGACGAAAATATGAGGAATCGAAAATAAAAGACGGCTTGATAGATATCAATACTCTATCTTGATGTACTTCTATTTTTTTTGATGCCACTTAATCCAACTTTCTGTGTTCCGTCCCAATTCGTAAGTTGGTCGGCGCAACCATTGGAACCACCGAGCGAAACGTATGTATCTGCGCTACATGACATGTGGTCAACAAAAGCGAGAAAGTTGTCAATGGCTTTGTCTGTGAATTGAACTTCATTCGTGGCGAAGAGTTTTGTCCAGCTGGTGACACATTCCTGCTTGAAGTCTGTAAAACCATGCCACGACATACCAGATAAGAAACTTTTTGCTGCCGATTCTATACTGGCTTTAGAGTCCAATCCAATGTTATGCTTTACAGCAGATGCCATAATGCCATAGTATATGAAAGCCGATTCTTTCTCGTTGAAGTTGACTCTGTCTGTTTTTGCAAAGGATGATAAAGCTTCATGCCCCTCATGGATGAACTTGTCAAGCACTCCTATGTATCTGTTTTGCCGAGCCATGCTTTCACGTTTAGCTTCGGTTTCTTGCCGAGCCTTTTCTTTTGCTTCTCTTTCTTTGCGTACTTCCACTCGTCTCCATGCGTCTGTCATTTCAGGCTCTTGCCAAATGGCATTCCAACGAGCCTTCAAATCATTGTACATTTCCAAAAGTGTAGTATTATAACTTTTGGCACTGGCGAGTTCTTCCTTCGCACAGACAAGTTGAGTAGTCACTCGCTCCACAGCCTTCTCGTCAAGTTGAGAGATGCGTTGTTTGACTTTGTTGTTTTCAGTCTTTAGCGCATCATTCTCAGCACGAAGCGACTTGTTCTCCTCTATCTGCTTATTGAGATTCTGCATATAGTAAGTGTATGTCTTGTTGACAGACTTGCGTACATCTTCATTCTGCTTGTCACGTTCTGCATTAACGGCTGCTACAAGAGCCTTGATTGCAGCGTAGATATTAGACACACGCTCCTCACGCCACGCCTTTTGTCCGATAATAGTAGGAATCGGGATGGCAAGTTCTTTCTTTACGGCATTCATAGCTTCTTGTACTGGAGTCTTGATGTTGAGTAAAGGAATGGTCAGCTCCTTCTTGTCGATTGTGGCAAGCACTGCATATTTCTCCACTTTGTCAAGAGCGACTTTCGCCTGACGTTCAGCTTCAAGCACCACCTTGTTCTTATGCTTGCGTCCTCGCTTTTCTTCCTCTGAAAGTTCATCATAGGAGAAGCCTCTTGCCAAGCCATACTTATGCCCTACCTTGTTGTAATAGTCAGTATGCAGTTGGGAAAGGTATTGTGATTTGTCCTTTGCTCGCTCTCCCCACACTTTGGCATAAGAGACCCTTTCAACAACATCCTTTGCCGCTCCCGATTTTGTATAGTTGTCACGTTCTTCTTTTGGAAGTGCTCTCCATTCCTTTGTAGAGAGAACCTTTTCTGGATTATCCTTGTGAATGTACTTGCTTCCGATGCGCCCACGTTTCTTTACTTGTTCAACAGGCACGGTCTGCACATGGGCATGGATGCTTGTCTCGTCACAATGCACATCAAAGCCGATGACATTCTCTTCTCCCCATTTCTCACATGCAAAGCGGTAGGTGTCCAATGCCCAGTCATAGATGCCTTTTTGCAATACAACCTTGCTGTGGTCAGCATTTGGATTTGACGTGTTGAGTTTCTGTTCACCAAAGGCAAGCCTGTTAAGCACATCATGGTCACCACTGAAGATGATGCCGACAGTGCTGTTCGGACTGTTCCTTGAAACTTGGTCGGGACGCTTGGCATCCATATACGGCTTGAAGCCAAGTTCATCAAGTCTGTGCTGCAAGCGTTCATGCAACGGCACAGACTGGGAACCGAGAGGCACTATCTTTCCATCCTTGACTATCTCAAAGTTGAGTCTCTTTCGTGAGTAGTTATAATGGTTGTTCTTATCTATGTCTGCGTTTTTTAGTTGGTAACGCTTCTCGTCCCAACCTCTGCGTTCCGCCTCGTTGCCCACTTGGGACGAGAACGATTTCTTGTCTGTGCCTACATGGATGGCGGCACGTGGTACGTTTCTTTCCATTCGAATTTCATTTGAGCTTGTAACGTAGTTATTGTATAATTGGAGACAGGTCTCGGGCGGAGCCTGAGCATAATAGAAGGACTTTTTAAGTGAACAGCGTCAGCAGGTGAATCTAAAAGTCCCTATTATGTTTAGGACTTTTGTGAAAGTCCGTCACGCAAGCGTGCCCGCAGATCCTTACCCATTCTGCTATGACTCTTCTACCAACACCAACCCAAGGCTGTCTATCAGATGCTGGAGTGGCGGATGTTGCTTTATCAGCCTTTGTAGCGCCATCTGCGGTGTTTCCGTCATCAGAAGGAAGTCGGCAATGTCAAGACCTTTGGTCTTTTGTTCATCGGTGGCATTGTCTTCCAAGATGTTGCTGACAAGAACTTGCTTGCATATTGATTGCAGCAATGGAAGTTTGCTTTTCCACTTATCCGTTGCCCCAAGGTCTGGAACCAAAACAACCTCCCGACCGCTTAGGACTTCGACAGCATCTTTATTGAAACATCCGTTCATGCCTCCAGTAGCCAACCATACGAAATCAGATATGAAGTGGGTGGCAATGATGGCTGTCTTTTCGCTCTCCACGATGGCTATTGTCTTGGTCGTGGTTTTATTTGTCAACAGATGTTCGCCAAAGAAGCACTGCCGAAGTGTAAAGTCTGGCAGTTTCAGTTCCGAGTGTACCCAAGTCACCTGGCTGTGGGGTTCCTTGATACGGTGTCCTGTCTTGTCATCATACTTCATTATCTTGCCAGTGCGCACATTCCCATTGACATCTATCTGCCAAAAGATAGTTGAACCGCCCCATTTCTTTGAAGTGCCGACCTTGTACAAGGCAAACAGCCGTTCTGTCTCCTCTTTGCCAAAGACCGTTGAAATGTATCGGTACAAAGGATTGACAGAATAGCCATGCAGTGTTTGCTCCACCAGCATGCTATCAATGAAAGTTGGAAGAGGTTTCTCTTTCCTGCACTCTTTGATTGGTGTTTTATATCTCCAATCATCATTGCAGTTGGCATCGGGATTGTCCTTGAAATAATCAGATGGAGAATAATGGTAGCCACAACTCTGTTCATGGTCACAACGCCCCACATTGTCAGGGAATACAATCTGTCCTTGCTCGTCAATATATCTTGCAAAGCAACGCTTACGCCCACATTGAGGGCAAGCATATCGGTTGCCCAGCTTGTATTTCTGTAGATGGAATCTATACTCACTCATAGGGCTCTGCACTTGTTGCACCTTGCACTTTCTGCACTTTTGCACTTGTTTGGCACAAAATGCAGCATCTTTTGTGCAAGAGTGCAAGAAGTGCAAAGTGCAAACGGTGCAAGGTGGTGGTTCTACTTCTGAACTTTCTCATAATTGCCTTGCTTGTCTTTGATGATAAAGTTTCTCTGACAGAAGTCTTTGAGCATATACATGACAGTACGTCTTGCAAAACCGAAATCCGCTCCAGCCTTTACTGCTTCAGCAGTTACGAACTTGTTTCCCAACGAGTCAAGTACCTGTTTCTTCACAGGGTCGGTAGCCTCGGTTAAAACGAGGTCATCCATCCTTTTGTATGAATTCTCAAAGTAATCGCTCATCCGTATGGCTGCATTAACGGACTCCGCATCAATAAAATCCTTGTGAGACTCATCACAAGCCCATCGGAACAGTTGGAATATCAAGGCAAGCCGAGCCGTGTTCAAAGGAACTTTTGCAGCACGTGAGTCTATCATTTTTTCATCCGTAATGGCATTCTGCCGTTCTATATCCTCATTCTGCCAATCATAGAATATGTCAATGGCTTCATCAGAGAAGTCAAGAACATTGAAGATGCCTTCCGTGAAAGGAAGAGCCACAGCCTTGTCTATGATCTCTTTCCATACACGGAATGGTCTTTCAATGATTGCAGCATCTTGTTTTGGAACCTTAACCCAAGGAGCAATCTTCAAACCTTTTGGGCATGTAATCAGAAAACGGTCAAGAAAACCATTCTTCTTGAATCCCATATCATAAAGTTCATGCACGATACCAGTCTGGATAGTTCCTACAATCTGTATGCAAGGATAGTCAATGCGTAAAGGACAATCAAGATTACAACGAGACACATCTACTGGCAAGCCATTGTGAGCCGACAGCATCTGTTGTACAAAAGAACTATTGTTGTATCGGTTGATGGTGTTGAACAGCCCCATTATCTCATCCACCACAACTGCCACACCTCTGAGGTTGGCATCGTGATTGCGCATCAGAATCTCTGGCGTGAAGTCATTCATGATATTCTTATGCAGGACAGGCATAGGAGGTAACGATTCCCATTCCGTCCGCTTTTTGCCCTTGTTTCTCTCCACAATGGCTGCATACTCATTCTTTAGAGCCTTGAACTTATGGTGCTCCTCAGTATCAATGTCGTGCAACGGCTTGTAGGCAAAGTTCAATGGTGGAGTCTTGCCGACTCCTGGTCTGCCAACAAGAATGACATATAGGATAGGTGAAGTAATCCAATTGCCTTTAATCCGGATATAGCAGGAGTTGCCGACGGCTGCTGCCATAGCGGATATAAGGGAAGTAGCGGTAAACTCAATGGAATAGTTCTCCGTCCTTGCCAAATCAAGAATCATCTGCTGCATCTTCTGGGGGAATACGTCAAGCGGAATTCCAGAAGTGGCTACGCCCGAAGCCTCCGAGCGTAGCTTGTTACAAATTTCAAGCGCATCCATGACATTACCAGTTTAAGGGTTTCGGTTTGCGCTTGTTTCCTGCAAGAATGGCTGCATTCTCCTCCTCTGCCGTGAGAGGTACAGGATTCTTGCGGTTAGTCTCCAGCCACTTGTCAAGTTCATCTTGATAAAGGCAGTAACGCTTGCCTGGCTTGGTGGCAGGAATGCTGCCGTTGCCAAGTTTCATGTAGAGAGTTGCCATCGGCATTTTGAGATATGCCGATGCTTCCTCCACACTCATAGGTATGTGCGTGTTCGCCTTGTGTGGCTTGTTCTGTGATTGCAGACTGACGATCATCTGCTTCATGCCCACCACTTCGTCCCGAAGCTGGGCAACGACCATTGGAAGGTCGTTGAAAGTTAATACCTTATTCATTCTGATACTTTGTTAATAACTGGTGCAAAGGAACAGAATGATGCTTCCGTTACTGAGGTTCGTGACAGTCATTTGTCATTCACGAAGGAATAACTCTAACAATGGGGATTATTCGGGAATTTTCTCCGTCACATCATGGAAATCGTATCCACCATTGTCTGGCTCATCAATCGGAATGACATCATTGGAGCATGGTGCTTTCAGGTTCTTCAATGTGCTGTAGTCCAAACCTTCAAACGGCTTTGGAAATAATGCCTTGATAAAAGCTATTCGCATGGCCATTGTGTAATCACGTTTACCCAAACGCTCTGCGATATTCCACACGAAGTGCCTTAAAGGGATATTCTCAACATTTTCCTTGAAGCGGTTTATTGCTGTCGGGGTATAGTTGGTGTCGTTGCTCCATTCCTTGACAGCCTCAATTAACTTGTACAAATCTTCCTCATACAGAAACCTTGACATTGTACGATGCACATAGTCAAGTACGGCTCTTGTTCGCTTGTCCTTTTCCTCCTGTGCTTCTTTTTCTTGTGCCTCTACACACTTGGCATAGTCTTCATGACTGTATTGTGTTGACTCTGTTTGTGGTAATGTTTGCTTTGGCTGTTCTTGTTCTGTTGCATGTTCTGCTTCTACAACGTTTTTCTTTGTTTTGCTGTTGCTACCAATGGTCATCAGTTCATAGGGATAATTCACCATGGAAATGAATATCGCCCAAAGCAGGATATTGCTCCCTACAAAGATGATTGACTCGACAAACAGACTTTGGTGGAAGTCATTGCCTACACACATCGCCACGACAAGAGAGATGGCGAGAATTGCTGTACCAACAAAAGCGTAGATGGTACAATCTGAAGTTTTCTTGTTTACTGTCATTATTGTATTCGTTTTATTTTTATTCGTTCAAAAACTTCCACAAAGTTAGATGCAGAAGCATGTAAAAACCGCATTTACGTTCTCTGGCGCTCTTTCTTTTACGCTTTATTAGCGTTCTAATATGATATCATACTCTGAATCATACTTTAAACTGCTCGTTAGTGCCAGTTGCTGCTTATTACTGACTACAAAGATAAGGGCAAAGAAAAGGGAAATTTGCAGTTCCTCTTCAATACCAACAGAAATTGGAGTGAATTTGTCGGATTGGTTCTATCCACGACCACAAATAGAACCAACAAAACGAGGAAAGGACTATTGGAACACTATCATTCCAACAGTCCTTTTCTGCGTGTTATTGTCAAATGGTTACTTCTTCAAGGTGATACAGCCAACCGAAGCACGTTTCTGAGCATCGGAAATCTTGGCATACACTTCTGTTGTTGCCACATTCTTGTGACCGAGATAACGCTGCACTACGGCAATACTGGTCCCTGCATCGAGCTGGAGACAGGCAAAGCTGTGGCGTGAGCAATGATAGGAGATATGCTTGGTAATCCCTGCATCTTTCAGCCAATTTTTCAGCGGTGCCTGTGTCATGGAGTCTTTGAAATCAGGGAACACCTTGCCTCGTTTATCTGGTGAATAGCCTATCAGTTCCAAGGCTTCCTCACTGATTGGGTTATGTACGATGTCCTTTGTCTTCTGCATTCGTGTGGTGACATACATCACCCCATCGCTGCCGTATGGCTGTATCTCCTCCCAAGTGAGTTTCTTGATGTCGCTCTTTCTCAATGCAGTAAGACAGGAGAACAGAAAGGCTCTCTTCAAGGCAGGAGCAGAGCATGGAGTGGATGCCAAGCGGATAACCTCGTCTTGCGAAAGATGCTCCTTGTCTGTCGGGATTGTCTCGATACGCTCCAAGAAACCGTTCGGGTTCTCCTTTATCTTATGGTCACGATAGGCTGTGTGGATTGAAGCACGGAAAGTTGACCAGTAGTTGGCTGCTGAGTTGATATGCAACTTTCTGTTCTTGTGCAGTCCCTGTGGTGCTGTCAGCAGATACTCACGAAATCTGTTGCACAAGTCCACGTTTATCTCCCCGAAGGTACACTTGCCTTGCGTGAAGGTACGAAAGTGCATATAGACGTGCTGCCACTTGGAGTTCTTCTTGTCTGCCAGTCTCTTGAAGTAGGCAAGAAAATCGCCTTTCATCTTCTCCTTGTCGAAGAAATCGTAACGCTCGTTGACGATAGCCTCGAAGCGACGGCAGCGTATCGCCTCGGCTCTTGCCGTAAGGTTGAGGTTGTACTTCTGTTCCATCTGGTTCTTCGGCTTGGCATAGATGTAGATGCCAAGCGACTCATGGCGGATGACTTTCATCGTGCTCTCATCACGATAGCCTGGATAATAGTCAAGATAATAGGACAGCATGCGTCCGTCCTTGATTTTGCGTGTACGCAATGATACGGTCTTGCAGATATTACTCATAGTTGTATTGATTTATTGATGAATATTCATGGTGAAGTGTCTCTTCACGGCTGCAAAATAACTGAATGATACTTCCGTGACTCCAATTATTTGCAGTCATTGATGGTTAATGATGAAATCATTTGAAATCACAGTCCTTTTGCTGCCCTTTCTGCCATTGCTCGCTCCACATCCGTCTTCAAAAGCAGGTTCTTTACACCCACTTTTACCTTGCTGATATGGTGAACTCTCACAATATGGCAGATGTTGGCACTTGTCAGACCATACAACTGCTGCACTTGTTCGGTGGTATAATAGTTGTCATCGCTCATGAGGTCAGTCCTGCGAAGTTCTTCAAGATGTTCCTTGGAATAATAGGTACGTCCGTATTCTCGCTTGGTCGGTATCTTGTGACGATAGGCGTATGCCCGAAGTGCCGACTTGCTCATGCTGAAAGCATCCTCTACATCATCAGCAGTCACCCACTCGGTGATGCTGTGGATGTCAACGGCAGTTCCGAAGAATTCGTCAATATGTCGTTTGCTGTAATAGTTCTTGCCAGCGATACGGCACATCGGTATCTGGTTGCGCTTGGCGGATGTGTAGAGCCAAGACTTCTTGACCTTATAAATGGACATCACTTCCTCACCCGAATAATAGTCAAGCACCTCATTCTCCTCTTTCCCTTTTATTAGTTCCAGGTGTTGTGTTGGCTTTTCTGTTTTTGCCTTTTTACTGAGCTTGCTCTTGCAGGCAGGAACCACACGCTTGTAGGGATTACCCTCAAACATCTTCTCTATATCAGCCTTTCTAACGAATGCCATTCTGCTGCTCAACCGTGAAGCCTTCAACTTGCCGTTAGCCACAAGTTTGTAGATATACTGTCGGGTGCATCCCATCAGAATGGCAGCTTTGGAGAAGGTAAGATACTCCTGATGTTGCAGATCCATGATTGGCTCAATGCCGTTAATCAAGTCCTGCTGTCTTTTCTTCCTAAGACATTTTGCCTCTGCCTGACATTCCTCGGAACAGTATTTCTGCATACCGCTCCTTGGCACGAATGGCTTGCCACAAAATTCACATTTTCTTTTCAGTCTCATACTCTTTGATATTGCTATGTTCTACATACTTTGAGTATTCCACCGATGGAGTAAACGGAAGTGAACCATTGACAACCTTTGTCAACCCAGTCCACGATATAACGCTTTTTGCTTATCAGCTTCAAATCTGTCCTCCATTGTAACCACTCGTAAACCCTTGTCAACTACGTTCACAATATGACAAAATAAAAGCTCCGCAAATTCTCCACGGTAGAAATACGCTGCAAAAATATGTGGAAAATCGGGAACTGCCAAAAAGCACTCAGAAAGTGTTAAAAATCAAAGAGTATTGAAAATCAAGACCTTATAGTTAGTTAGTCGTAGTAAGTTATGGTTAGTTATAAGGCTCTAAATACAACCATAGAAAGCAAAATTACTGATTGAGGTCACACTGTTTGGGATGGTGATAGAAGTTAAACTGCTACACTCCCAAAAAACACCATCACCGATTGAGATTACACTGTTGGGAATATCTATTGAGGTTAAACCGCTACAGCCACGGAAAGCATCACTACCGATAGACGTCACGCTGATAGGAATGGTGATAGAAGTCAAACCTCTACAAACGCTGAAAGCATCACTACCGATAGACGTCACGCTGTTGGGGATGGTGACAGAAGTTAAGCCACTACAATAATGGAATACACCTTCACCAATGGAGGTTACACTGTTGGGGATCGTGACAGAGGTTAAACTGCTACAATATGAGAAAGCACTATTACCGATTGAGGTCACACTGTTGGGGATCGTGACAGAGGTTAGACCGCTACAGTACCAAAAAGCTCTATTACCGATTGAGGTCACACTGTTGGGGATCGTGACAGAGGTTAAACCGAAACAATAATAGAAAGCGCTTTCACTTATTGAGGTCAAACTGTTAGGAATGGTGACAGAAGTTAAGCCACTACAGCCAGAGAATACACCTTCACCAATGGAGGTTACACTGTTGGGGATAGTGACAGAGGTTAAACCGCTACAGCCAGAGAAAGCAGAACCACCAATAGAGGTCACACTATTGGGGATGACAATAGAGGTTAATCCGTTACAATTACGAAAAGCATCATATTCTATTGAGGTCACTGAATAGTCAACCCCTTCATTGGTGATGGTCTCAGGAATCACAACCTCCCCTTCGTATTGATTATCACCATTCGTCACCCCTGCCGTCTTGTCAGTGGCATTCAGATAATAGTAAATGCCATCGATATAGGCATCGTAAGCGTTGGCAGAAAGAGAAATTAACAGAATAGTTAGTAGTAGTAGCTGTCTCTTCATAAGCATCTATTTGTTTATGGTTTAATATATTCGATACAAAGTTACGAAAATTCTGAGTAAACGAGAAGAAAAGAAAGGTTTTCTTTTCTCGAGTGTGAAGAATTTATCTAAAAGTCGAGCGAAATGCAAAAGGAAAGCTGCTTTTCTTTTCATTCCTGAGACAGAGTAACTTCGGCGAAGCCAAAATTAATAAAATAATCTGTAAAACGAATAGATGCACACGACAGTTAATAATATTTAACAGACCAATAGCAAATATAATGTGTCAAACGACTATAAACATGGAAAACACAGAGACACAGAGTAACAGAGTCTTCTTCTAATGATAATCTCTGTATCTCGGTATCTCAGTGTTTATACTTGCAGGAGATCGCGGATCAAGTCCGCGATGAGGGGTCAAGCCCGGGATGAGGACAACGGGGACAGGCACGCCCTTCGGGCAGAGCCAGTCCCCGAGTGAAAAGTCCGCGATGAGGGAGAATACTCGCAATGAAAGAGGAGGATGCATGTAATGAGGAGGATTACTCGCAATGAGTGTGAAGAATAGAAAAATGAGGATAGGTCTCGCGTTAGCAGGCCCTGTCCCCGACAAAACATCAATCACTTAAACAGATCACTTCAGAGTCCCGCCTTGATTCCCATAATTTTTTGCTTAAAATTGAATTTGCCTTCATAATTTGCATAAGGCTTTAATAATCAACGGATTGCGCCTATGAAGGCAAAATATTTGCCTTCATAGGC
>OCTW011555921.1_pt1 | contig 24623 bp, 25 predicted proteins | sample 1539671 | NCBI WGS metagenome assembly OCTW01 (sample SAMN02144230, study PRJEB22623) | gut metagenome | biome: sheep rumen | host: Ovis aries | place: New Zealand | reverse complement strand
TTACCTTATATACTAAGTCACTGTGTAACAAACGTTTCTTGTACTGGAGGTCCGTTGCGAGGTATGCGACATCAGCGGCTGGTGCGGTATAGAAGCCGCCCATAGGGCCATACATACCACCATAAGCCCCGACACCGAGCTGACCGAGGCCGCCACCGACACCGAAATCAAGTCCGCCGTAGTTAGCGAATAACGCTGCATATGTTGGTGGAGGCGAAACATACATCACTTTATTTATCGTCCTGCCGGAAGGTATCATGTAGACTTGCTTACCCTTTTCAATGGTGATGAAGTCCTTCTTAAGCTCCCACGGGCCTTCCTGTTGCAAACCGACTTCCTTTGAAAACCAGTTTGAAAAATCTTTTGATATGTCAAGTGTCCTTAAAGATAAGGCGTAAGTCATGTCAAGGTTTGTTATGTTTTTGCCATACAGAGATGCCCACTGAACTTCCGTAAGCCAGTTCTGCACCTTCTCTGAATAATCATCAACACATAATTCAAAAAGGTCGCAGAGCATATCATCACTTAACTCAACCGACCTCACCGGGGCTCCGCATTCGACTCTGACCTTTCTAAATAAGTCCTTCATTTCTTCTGTAAGTGCTACTGCCATAATCAATGCTTTAATATACCATAAATAGTTTGGATTATAGTTTATTTTTTTGTATGTTTTTGTTATGGAAGAAGAAAAAGACATAATATACGACGACACGAAGCCGTTCAAATTCACGGAAAGGTACATACAGGATGTTCTTAACGGGTTTTTCGCAATGAACACCCAGAAGTACAATATTGAAAATCTCTATGTATATGCCTGGGAAAGTGACAAGCTCATAAAGACCAGGTCCGGACTTTTTTATGAATTTGAAATAAAGGTATCCAGAAGCGATTTCAAAAACGACTTCAAGAACAAGGAAGACAAACACGTGATACTTGAAGGTAAGGAGGAGTTCCTGCCAAGTTATGAGAAAATACTTGACGAGAATAAACACATCTGGGAAAAGTACTATAGGGTTGCGGACAAGAAGAAGCCCAATTTTTTCTATTACGCTGTGCCAGAAGGACTTATAGACAAGACAGAGGTTCCGGAATATGCCGGGTTGATATATGTGCTTCCGGAGGGTGAGAAAAAGACAAGGGACGGTGAGTGGTGCGATGGTTTCTATGTTGTAAAGAAGGCACCGAAACTCCACAATGAGAAATACACCGACGAAGAACTCAATCTTGCCGAGAAATTTTATTACAATATGGAGACGTGGAAAAACAATTGCCGGAAAGAAAAAGAAAGGAGGCTGCTTACTGAAGAGGACCACAAGATACCGTATGCGGAGCTTCTGGAAAAATATGAGACCGGTGAGAAAGAAAAGAAAGCGTTGTCGGCACTGTGTGATAGCCAAGGAAAGACAATGGAATTCTTTGCCGAAACAATGGAACAGGACAGGCATATAATCAGGGCATACCAGTTGAAGATGAAGGAACTTCTCCCGGATTTTGATTTCATTGAATTTGAAGATAAAATACTTGAGGAATATGAGTGAGTTAAATGACGCGACAAAAGCCCAAATCATTAAGATACAGTGCCTTGACTTATTGAAGTATGTTTGTAAGGTCATTGAGGCTGGTGATATACGGGAGGAAACCATTGAGAAAGTGCAAAAATTGTTTGATACTTTGCATGACAGATGAGTTTGGCACGGTATTTGTAATATAATAATTCAGTAATAAAAAATGAAACACCATGAAGACTGAAAAAAATTACAAAATCAATCTGCTTGAAAGCCCTGTAGGGACCAAGATGTACCTTTTGCTTGTTAACAGGCCCGGAACCGCACTTTATGTTGATGAGGTTGAATATGAGGGTTACGACATGAAGATTGTGACCAGGGACTACTATGATGAAAAAATGGTGACACCCGTTTATTGGGAGGAACCTCAATTCACGTTAAAGTTCAAAACAAAGAAAGGGGATGTCATCAGTTCCGTATTTACCTACAACGAAATGTCCTGTGGGCGTTACGGGTATGAAACGGACGAACATGTAGAAAACAGCACAAAAAATGTTAAGGGCATCAAACTTCCGGCATATGGTTTTGACCCTTATGATATCATTGACGCATATTTCACGACAAACCACGACAAGTTTGTTGATTACCTGACGAATAACGTTAACGAAGTGAGGGATTTCCTTAACAATGCTGATGAAACATACAATAAGCAGCTAGCAAAATTGGAGAGGGAATTTAATGCAAAGAAAAACCGCCTTGATAAGCAGTACAAGATATACGGCAAAATCCTTAAAAATTACAATAAGGCTGTAGAAACGGCTTAGTATATAGAAAGATATGAAAAGATTAGTTTGTAAGGAGAACCAGAAGATTTACATGGTTGCACCTGACGAGAATATCCGTGAGGTTGGCGGAAACTGTTGGCAGGTTACCGGTCCGCAACCAATGACTTATGCCAAGTGTTTTTGGGACCTGGAGGATATGCCAGACCACGAAAAGAAAATAAAGGAGCTGGAGAAGAAGGTTAGCGACGCTGGGTGGCAGTATGAGTATGACCACGCCGACGACTGGAGAAAACCGACAGAGATGGGGCAGTTATAAATAACATTAAATCAACAAGTTATGACTACTGACAAACAAAAGAGAGCTATCGCGTTCTGCAACGAACAATGCGACGAAAAGTTCACGGGAGACATCGATAATTTCGCCGAGGTGTCAAAATATCTATCAACCCATCTCGCGCAGGCAAAGGAACGCGGGAACAGGCCCAAGTATAGCATTACAGCACGAAGATTGCTTGATTATTCCCGTGAGGCGTTTGGCGTGTTTGACCACGAATATGATAATGATGGAACCGATTGGGATTATATCGAGTCCGGTTTAAGACCTTTTTAGAAATATGTTCAGGAAAAGAGAATATATCGCGCTTCCCGTCGGTTGGAAGGAGAAATACGGTACGGACAAGGAAAGCGAGGTACCGAATTATGTTAAGAAAAACACCAGGGGCACTTATTTCAGTTATTATGATGTCGTACCGTGCATGTTCGCAAGCAAGGAAGATGCAGACGAATTTGATAAGGAGCACCTCAAGCACTATTTGATTAGGGCGAAATTTGCCGACTGGTGGATGTCTACCGAGCCGGAAATGATTGAGATTGACCCGGATACGCTTGAAGAGGTGAAGCAGGAATATGTAATCTGTGCGGCAATCTGGTACCGTGACGGAACGGAAGCACCCAGAGGTATGATTGCCCAGAACATTGATACCGGGGTTGTAATTGGTCAATGGCGGCACGGGAACTGCATCAACGTCAGGTCTACGAACCCAGTATGGAACGCCAAGAAACTGGCTGAAAGGAAGCAGGAGACCCCGATGATAACGAAGTACGAGGACACCCTGGAATATTACGACTATGTTGACGGTTTTCTTACCAGTGAGGGAAGGTTCGTTGACAGATGGCAGGGAATGAAAATCGCTTACGAGGCTGGGCAAGTTGACGAAAAGCGGGCGTTTAGAAGCAAGGAAAGGATTGAGGAGGACGCGATTAACGACAGGGAACTCATGGAAGGCGAACCTCAGCACAGAAGTGGAAGAATGTGTGGGAGATATAACATGATGTACTCGGAGGATTTGTACTAGACGAATTTGGATTTATGGAAAAATGTCTGTATCTTAACGGTACAGACTTTTTTTATTTTTGTTGAAGATGATTGATTTAAAAAACGAAAGTTGTTTCACCTTTCTCCAGACAATACCGAAAAACAGCGTTGACCTTGGCTTGACAGACCCGCCATATGAGGTATCGAGGGAAACGAATTTTCAGTCCGGAGAGGAAACCGGAAGGGACACGGACAGGTTTAGGGTAAGCATGGATTTCGGTGAGTGGGACCAGGGATTTACCGGACTTGACAAGGTAATCAAGGAATATTACCGAATTTTGAAGCCTGGCGGAACACTTATTTGCTTCTATGACCTATGGAAGATTACTACACTTAAGGAATATTTTGAAAGTGCTGGTTTTAAACAACTTAGGTTTATAGAGTGGGTCAAGACAAACCCGGTACCGATAAACAGTAAGGTCAATTACCTCACGAACGCCAGAGAGATAGCGATTGTAGGGGTTAAGGGAGGGAAGCCGACGTTCCACAGTGAATATGACAAGGGGATTTATGAGTATCCCATATGCCACGACAAGGGAAGGTTTCACCCGACACAGAAACCGTTGGCATTGTTTGAAGACCTCATTTTAAAACATTCAAACGAGGGTGATATGGTAGTGGATTGCTTTGCCGGTTCCGCAACAACCGCAGTGGCTTGCAAGAACCTTAACAGGAACTTTATCGGCTGCGAGCTCAATGAAGAATACTATAGAAAATCAATGGAGAGACTTAACAATGATTGATTGGGAACAAGTCAGGATAGATGCAGCAATTAGTGCCATGCAGGGAGTGCTGGAAAGCGGGAAACTCGGCATGGTACTTGAGGCCTCGCCGGATACGGTTGCAAAACAGGCTGTTAGATTGGCTAATGCGTTGGTTGAAGAACTTAAAGATAAAAATTAAATATTTAGTACTATGAATGAAAGAATTTTAAAACTTGAAGATGTTGGAAGATGGCTTATGATGCCAAAATCGGTTGTACTTTCAAAAAATGATGTTTGGTGCAAGTCTGATAAAGAAGCACTTGATGATGCGGACTATGGCTCAGCCGCTAAGATGTTTTCTCTTCTTTTGAATTTTGCCCCATATTTTATTGATGGCTATATTCGTGTAGAAAAGGGTATTTTTAGTTTTGTGTGGCATGCAAATAGGGAAGAAATCATCAGAATTATCAACAGGTCCGGTTTTGCTAAGATTGAAGATGAGGGTGAGACATACCTAATCAAATTCAATGCCGAGTTGATTGAAAACACTTTCGAATTCAAAATTTCTGATTTGGTTACTTCAATAAACGAGAGAAAAAGAGAAACTATGAATGAAGACATACAAAGTTTATTAAAAGAAGCGATACACAAAGCGATGGATGAAAATCCGGATGTTTCTATTTCTGAGGACGACGTGAGAATTGCCCTACACGATGCATGGCAAAACATGGTTGATAACGAAGAAATTAAGCTTTCGGACGATTAACCTGAAGATGAAAAATAATGAACTATAAAACATGGCTATCTAATCATGCGAAGGAATTAAGGGCATCACCTACGGAAGCAGAAACGAAGATGATGCTCTTTCTTCGTGAGCATAAAATCCCGTACAAGACTCAAGTTCCAATCCTCATTAAAGAATACACAAGATAGATAGTTTGGCACGGTTAGATTAGCTGATGTGTTGATTAAAGAACTTAAAGGCGAATGAATAACGGTTTTATAAGGGAAGAAAACAAGCGGAGACGTTCTGACGAAACAAGGTCCGACCACGCTCACGAGATGCTTGAGAGGGTGTTCTATGGTCCGAAAACGACCGATTATCACGGAATCTACGACAAAGAAACCCAGGTAAAAGGGGTTGATTCCATCTTTACATATAATGGCAAAGAATATCATTGTGATGAAAAGGCCGCAGTCAATTATGTAGCCAAGGGACTCCAGACGTTTTCCCTTGAACTTTCATTCATAGACAGGACGAACAAAACTGTCACTGGATGGCTCCTTAAAGAAGACAACGCGACGGACTCATACATCTTTATGTGGTTTGATAAGGACACATATGAGATGGCACTTGTAGAAAAGCAACGAATCATTGAATATCTTGAATCGCTTGGTTGGAACGTGGATAAGTTACGCAGGAAGGCCGAGTTAATCCGGGAAGGAAAGGATGGAAATTTCGGTAGCATAAAGAAGAACGGATGCAAGTTCTCGTTCTCTGACTATGACTGGATGCCTGAGAGACCAATAAACGTACTGGTTCCGAGAGATAAGCTGATTGAAATGGCTGTATTTACGGAAAAGTTGCCGTACAAAGAAAAAGATAAAATAGTTTTCGGCTTAAGTTATTGACCTTGGTCCGAAAACAAAGATAGTCATCGCTTCATAATAACGAATAATCCCAGGTTCCGTAAGGGTTCCTGGGACATTCTTTTAATCTTCATCTTCATATTCCGTGTCAACCGGTTCACCTGGAGTGTGATTATCAGGCTGGTCAATTGGAACTTTCTTAACACGAGCTTTCTTGGATGCTTCCTTTGCGCTTGCCTGTGAAGCTTCAGCCGCCTTCTTTCGTTCTCTGGCCTTCTGTTTCTCAATCTTTTTCTGGAGTTGATAATCCTTTTGTTCTTGTGAGTCGGTCCAATCAGAAAAGTCGTTATCAAAAGTGCCATATTTCATTTTAGGAACAAGTGCCTTCGGTCCAATCTCCCCACCATTTTGTTCACCCTCATTCTGATACATAATATCAGTCGCGTTCCTGTCCTTGTAAAGCCTGTCATAAGCCCCCACTGTATTCTGTATCATAAAGTTGGCGCCGAAAGTAAGTGTTTTCGTAATTCTGAAAGACACAACAATGTCACCACTGTTTATTGCCTCAAGGAAATTGAGCATAAGGTCTTCAACATTTTCAACCTCTGATATGTGAAGCTTGTTATATGCGTACACAACGGTATTCGTCGTTTTATTTCCAGGAACAAGTATCTTTCCACCACTATCTATTTTAAGCTCTGTCGTTGAGAACGAAAAAATTGTCTTGATTTTATCGGCTATCGTGTGGTAAAGGTTTTTCTTTCCAGCGTCATTTCTTCTGGAATAAAGTATCTCCTGACTGGCTTTAATTGAATATATACACTCAATGGCGTTGATTGGAACTTGGTTACCATCCTTGTCATACTTGAAAAACTGTGTATATATTGAGAAAAAGTCTGCTCTTCCTCTACCATTTTCGCCCTCATTCAAAATTACTCTAGCATAGGAGCGGCAATTAGCCATGAAGTCGGTATATTCATCGCTGTTGATAAGTCTTGTCTGCTCTTCCGGATTTGTCTGTTTTCTTATGCTCTCCAACACATCAAGCATGCTTTCACTAGTTCTACGTTCAGGTTTAGCACCAAATCCAGGATAATGCAGAATTTCATATGGGGTAAGACTAAATAGTGTAACATATTTTGATGATTGCGCGTATGCTTTCAATTCAGCGCCAATGATGTCACTCTTTGAATCATTATCCCTTTCTTTTCCAAAAATATATTCCAACGCAATTCCCTTGTTAACATAAAATTTTCCATCACCGCCGGACTTTTTGTCCATTTCACCAATAGCTTGTGCAACGGAATTCTTGGTAATCCAAACATTAAAGAACCCTTCCGATGCGGCTTTTCTAACCATATCGGCAGTTGGTTCATCCCCGTTTCTAATCTTGTCAAATTCCGCCCTCAATTCCTGCACATTCACAATCGGCCAAGCATCACGACCAGAACCAAGGTCAAGGCTGTACCTTTCGCCGGTAAATCTATCATTCGGCTCAGCACTGTTAAGAACACCAGGCAATGCCTCTTCAATTGCTTCATTTATTATCTCTTTAAAAAGCCACATTCTTTGCACATTTAATCATTTTATAAATAGTTTAACATATCCATTTTCCCATCACTATAACTATTTATAGTATCCTATGGCAACGATTCAACTTAATAACAACGACCTGCGGGCAATGATACGTGAGGCGGTGGAAAGGCTCTGCGAAGGACAATGGTACGAAGCGGAACCTCTCTGTCGTCTTCCTTATTTTGTATCCGTCAACTTCTCCGACCACGCAATTGCCAGGGAAGACGAAAGGGATATAAGTCAGGACAGGGTCATAGAAAATCTTCAGCAAGTAATCAAGCAGGTTATTGAAGATTATTCAAAACATATGTTCGGTCCGGACGACTATATAAAGGTTATTGACCGGGATACTTGCATTGTGGCCGTCTGCGGAATGCACCCAACATATAACAACAAGAGAATCAAACAGATAGTTGTTGTTACTTGTTATGTATGGGACGGTAGAATCAACATTGACAAAGGAAATGTCTATTACATAAATGATGAGAGTCCAGCCTATCTTGAGGCAAAGCAATGGAACGAGGAAAATCAGGATAAGGTAATGTCTTATACCGAATGGAAGCGTTACGGAGATACAAGGGCAATAAAGCAGCAACAACGAAAGGCTGACAAGGAATACTACTGGAGAAATCACCCGCATGAAACACCCCAGGAGAAGAGAATGAACAGATTGAACGCTGCCTATGACAGTTACGAGAGGAAGAAAAAGTACGACATTCACGACTCGCTTCCAGATGGGGACCTTAAGGCAATCCAAGACTACTTCCGCGATATGGACAACAAACGGATTGAATTGGAACCGCTCTATGAATTTGTCCGTAAAGCCACAAAACAGGCCCTCAGAGAGACTTTCAGGAAATCTACGAGTAAGAACCCATCTACAACGAAAAAGGTCGGGAAAAACGGTTTCTACGCATAAGGAGAGAAATATATGATGAAACAAAAAGTTACTGTCGTCGGAATTGGTTACGTCGGCCTCGGGGTCGGCGTAATGCTTTCTACAAGGCACGATGTTACGATGCTTGACGTTGACCAGAATAAGGTTGACATGATTAATGAGAGAAAATCCCCCATCAAGGATGAACTCATAAGCCAATATCTCTCAAAAAGGAAGTTGTCATTGAGGGCTACGACGGACAAAAAGATTGCATACGACGGCCCGGACTTCATAATTATCGCAGTTCCAACCAATTATGACGAGATTGCCAGGAAATTTGACACCCGCATCCTTGAAAACGTGGTCAATGAGGCAATAGGTGGAAGCCAGAACGCAACAATCGTAATCAAATCAACAATTCCAGTTGGCTATACCAGAGGATTACGGGAAAGGCTCAGTGAGCAAGGATTCAGAAACCCCAAGGTCATATTCAGCCCGGAATTTCTAAGGGAAGGAACCGCATTGAAAGATAATCTCAATCCGAGCAGGGTAATCGTCGGATATGACAAGGATGACAGGGAGCAGACCTCACTCGCAGGAAGATACCTTGAACTTGTAAGGTCAGCGTCGGAAGGTGAATATCAGGAACTTATCATGGGGTCAACAGAGGCTGAGGCGGTCAAACTTTTCGCAAACACTTATCTTGCAATGCGCGTGGCTTACTTCAATGAACTTGATACCTATGCTGAATGTAACGGACTGGATGCCAAGGAAATAATTGAAGGAATGTGCTATGACCCGCGAATCGGCAACCAGTATAACAACCCTTCATTCGGGTACGGTGGTTACTGTTTTCCAAAAGACACCAAGCAACTACTGGCAAATTTTGACGGTGTACCACAAAATCTGATAGGGGCGATTGTTGAGTCAAATGAGACAAGAAAAGACCATATTGCAAAAGAGGTTGAAAAAATGCTGCTTTCCGTCAATGTAAATTCTCCGGCACTTGGGGTTTATAGACTGTCAATGAAAAGCGGGAGTGATAATTTCAGGAAAAGCGCGATTCTTGATGTAATGGATAAGGTCAGATTTAAAAAATTCATATATGAGCCAACAATCAATGATAAGGAAACAAAAATTATGGCTTCCAGCATTCTCGGTTGCGAAATAGTTAACGACCTGCAAGAATTCAAAAAGAAATGCGATGTGATAATAACGAACAGATACAACCATGAATTGGATGATGTGAAAGATAAGGTTTACACTAGGGACATATTCAACAATAATTAAAAAACCGGGGAACTCAATCCTCGGTTTTCTTCATTCTGCGGTATAGGTCGTGTATCTCTTGTATCGCTTGGCTGTATGCCGGTTCTCCCTGTGGTTCTTCCTCTTTTCCAGCGTATTCATTCCATAGAGCCTCAAAGTTTTCAATCGCACCAGGAACTTTCTCCATTTCCTTGTTTGCGACAACACCGTCATGTATCCTCTGTAAAATCTCTGGTGTAGCATAAGCATATTTCCCGCTGAACAGGAATGCGACCATTGTTTCAGGACTTTTCATGTCAGCCAATGTAGCTTCTGGCCCGAAAATCAATTTCATCGCCTCGTCCGGATTACTTGTAACAACAATCGTATCTTCCTTGATTGTGTAAGATTTGATTGGGCGTTTCTTGCCTTGATTAGTTCTGTGCACGATTACAAGACCCATTTCAGCATCCCACATATATCTCCAATGGGATTTCACAACACCTTCAAATCCACCGCCATAATCTTCTGCAGTATAAAACTCATCCGGGAATTTCTCCTTGTCTATCGGCTTTGAGCGTGCGATAAGCTTAAGAAGAACAGTCTGTACCAGCCCCTTGAACTTACTTTCATAAGGTGACGGTGAATAGGCTGACCACCTTCTCCAATTTAGGTTACTGGTAAACATAAGGTCAACCTGCGCAACCTTTGGAGTTCCATCTTCGTCATATTGGTAGCCGAATGAAATCTGCTTGAAACCAGGCTGAACCGCCATCTCGCAATCAGGAAAGCTCTCTTTAACCCATTGAGCAACTTCTTCATTTCTTTCCCATGGAAGCCCAAGAAGAATGTCAATGTCGCCTGATGTCATTTCACGGCCCTTCTTTCCTGTACTTCCAGCTGGTTCCGCTTCACAATTGAAAGTGCTTGATACTGCGTTGATTACATCCTTTGCAATTTCACCGGCAAGGTCACCACGAACAGGTTGGGCAGAAGGAACGGCATTGCCTCCTTCTTCAATTGACTCTTTGACTATAGATTGAAATAATGTACGTTTCATAACAGTGATAAATAGTTTCCGGTTTTACTTTATCAACCACATGAGGGCATCTGTCTGCGGATTTCCCGTCCTTGAGGTAGCATTATTCGTATAGAACGGCATAATAAATTTTTCTTTCGGTCTTGCGTCAATAACTTCTTGACTTCCATATCTTGGCTGTTCTTTTCTTGCCGTCACCATTGCGGTATTCACCCATGCCTTAAGGAATGCAGCATCCCTTTCCTGGGCTTCCCTCAACTTACCCAATGAGTGCTTCATAACGAACATAGCCATAGCCAAGCAGGTAAGCGTATCATCGTGGCACCCGTCCATGTGGTCAATCCTTGCAGCCTCACCCTTATAAATCCAGGTCTCGAGCTCCTGGATGACCCTCTTAGAGCGGATTTTGATTTCGTTTGTTTTAACCATATTGGCGAAACTCGTAAGCATCTGGAAACGAACTGATTGTGAGTGGAAACCTGGCAACTTCCCTTCTGGCGTTAGTGGCAGGCTTGTTGCTTCTCTTTGAATTGTATATGTCTTCAAGTTCGGGTCATCATAGTAAAGGTTCTCATAACCAAGGCGTTGCATCATAAGGATACAAGCGTCACCAGTTCCACCGATACAGTCAACCGTACAGAACGCATCACCGTACATGTGACCGTACTGGACAGCCATTTCACCGATTTCATCACCCGTCCTCTTCCCGTGATACTCAAAAACCTGTTCTATGCAAGGCTTCCCGTCGTCGTCAATGGCGTCCATATCACAGATTTCAATAGCGGTACGGTCAGCTGCATCACCACGGGAACAGTCAATGCCCATAATGTATCTATGCCCAGGTATCGGCCACTTCCAGAGCCAGGTTTCATCAACGAACGGGTCCCTGTAAGTCGGGTCCGGGTCTCTCATGTTGAGCTTTTCCTGCATTTCAATGAATTCAGGGGCTACGACGTTGGAAGCGGAACCGAGGAATGAAACATCCAATTCCTGTGCAATCTTCTGCTCATCGTTGTTGAACTGCTGGCACATGCGGATATACCACGGAGAACGAGGTTTGTAACCAGCCTTCTCCATTTCATCCCAGTGAGCCTGGTCAAACTTCACGCTACCCTTCTTGTCAAGGTAGGTTTCCTTAACCACCTCAATCTCACCGGTTTCCGTGTTCTTCTTGTACCATTCCAGGAACTTATTATAACGAGGGTCTTGGAACCACTTAAGCTCAACAAGTTCAAATCCGTTCCAGTCTTCTGTACCTTTCAATCCCGCACGCCTACAAGTCTCATAGTAGAGCAAGTCCTTACCGTTCGGGGTGGAAATCATAATCGTATGACCACCGGTGGAAATCGTAGGGAGAGCGGAAGCATAAACATCAGCACCGTTTTCAATGAACGCCGCCTCATCGAATATCAACCAAGTAACACCACCAACACCTCGGGAAGCATTAGGGCCAGAGGAACGAGCGACTACTTTGCAACCATTTTTAAGTTTCAATTCCTTTGAGTTGCAAATGTCAAAGATGACGTTCGTATTCTCCGGAGGAAGTGTCAGGTCATAGCCCATATCGGCAAATTCGTCACCCCACATCCACAGAGGGAACTGCAGGAGGAAGTCTTTGATTTTTGTAAGCATTTGCTGGGCAAGGTCAAGGGTGTTACCGATAATAAGAACCGTCTGTGGCGATTCCGGGTCGGCAAGGCACATCTCGCAGCCGATAAACGCACCACAAGTAGTAGTGATACCGGCCTGACGCGGCTTTGTAGTAACTACACTGTTCGCATTACCAAGTGTCCTGCAAAGGTCTTTCTGACGAGGGAAAAGAATATATTGGACGTCCTTCTTCTGTGTAGCGTCATAAGTCTTAAGGAAGTGCTCAATCATATAGATACGAGTTTTATCCATAAGGCACTTTACATATTCCTTACGAAGGTAGTCATAATCTATAATTTTTTTAGCTTTTTTTTGTATCATAATTAAAATGCCTTAATTATAAATAGTTTAGAACAAAAAAAGCCGTGGCAAAAACCACAGCTCTTTGCTTTTCAATAAGTTACGGCCTAGGAATACTTCCTGTTTGCCCGTCAGGAGATGTAAATGTCATGTCCTCAATATCAGCAAGGGTCCAATCACCTTCCCAGTTAAATCCGGCAGAGCCATCAAAAGTCCAAACCCCACCATTCTCATCTTCTATTTCACCATATACATAACCAGTAGCGTATCCTCCGTCAATGTCTTCAACCTCTTGCTCTAAATCAACCTGGTCATATAGTTCCTGTGCCTTTTTAACAAGTGGGTTTGAAAGGTCTTCAGCTTCCTTCGCTCTTCTGAACGCGTCGCTGAAATTCTTAAAATGCTGTGCCATTGGCTTTTTGTCTTTTGGGTGTAACGGATTCCCATGTTCATCCTTCTCGAGTTTATCCCTTTCAGTCCCGTTCCAGCCATACTTACCATAAAGCTTGGCTGATGCCCTGCTAATCATATCGGAAGAAATCTCATTCATAATGGCTTTTTTCACACTTTCCTTGATGAGATTACGCAACTGACTCTCACTTAATTGTATTTTTTGTCCCATAGTAAATCAAGTTCTTTTCTATAAATATCACATTTACGGCGAAAAATAACTATTTATATTCAGTTAAGAATAATGTATGCGTTCAGTAGGACCTAGGACTAACTTAAAGAAGACCTACCCGAGATGTCATTACAATTCAAAGGGAAAGTCAAAAAAACAATTTTCTACCGTTAAAGAGGCGGAGGAATACATAGCTTCCCATAAGCTTGAAGGATACACGATATATGAATGCCGGGTGTGTAGCATGTATCATATATCTCACAAGAATAAGCGAAAAGACGATGACGAATCCGGGACTTGATTAATCCCGGATTTTTTTGTATCTTTATATAAAGAATTTAGTTATGTGGCCATTTAAGAAAAGAAATAAGAAAACAAAATCAGCGGAATCTATTGAAAAAAGTGAGATTCCGCTAGAAATAGAAAAGACATACGCACAATGGAGACAGGAATACAACGCTCTTGAAATACAAAATTCAGAAGCGGAAGATTTGTGTGCAAAGGAGGGTGACGACTGGTTGGTAATGCTCCATAAGACGGCAGAAATTAAGCAGAAGATGGCCCATGCGGATAAGATGATGCGTAAGCTCCAGGAACCGTCGCTCACATATAACAAAAAATGGAAAGGAAAGAAGATGGAGCTTGAAGACTTCGTAGCGGCTTCCGTCTCAAAAGAAATTATTGATACCGACGGTGAAGGATATTATGCAACCGAGACGGCGAAAACCGATGTACTTGTCAGGCCCAGCGATATCACTGAAAATATCTATCGCACCGATTTCCCTTACGTCTTGTGGATTCCTAAACAATAAAAAAGCCCTGCTTTCGCGGGGCTTTCTCATTAAATGAGCGTATAAAAATTATGGGAGGTTTGTGGCCTCCCATAACTTATTTATGCTTCACGCAATTTTAGATTAGCGGAGCTCGTTCGGGTCCCACTGTACAAGACCATCTACCCTCACATGGCCAAAGAAACGGTTGTTGACAACCTTCTTAGCGTAACGAGTCATGATACCCTTTACAGGAGCGAAGTTCTCAGGGTTGACGATGGTAGGAGTAAGCTGCATAGGGATGTATGGAGCATAGATGTAACCAGTGTCAAGGAGAGACTTACCCTTGTGACCGATGATGATTGACCAAGCTGGTGAATAAGGGTCGCGGTATACCTGGTAACGTCCGGAGACAGCACCGATACGCTCAATACCCATATTGTACTGGTCGCTCTCAGCAGAAGCGTCGGAAACGTGGAAGTACTCGAGGGTGTCAAATACTGCGGAGATTTCAGAAGAAACTACGAGGAAGTTTGCACCACCACGGAGAGTTGACTTGTGAATCTGAGCAGAAATCTGGTTAACCTTGGTGATAAGTTCCTGGTTCCAGTCTTTCTGAGTGTAGTTGGTTGAGAAACCAGCCATACGACGCCAGCCGTTGTAGTCCCAACGAGCCTGCCAAGGAGCAGCCTCACGGAGGTCACGGAGGATTTCACGGTCGATTTCAGCAGCAATCTGCTCTGAAAGGAGAGCGGTAAGTTCAGCCTCAGCGTCAATGTTGTGGAAAGCATTAACATCCTGAGCAAGTTCAGGTGACCAGGTAGCACGGAGCTTCCTTTCTTCAACTGAAACAGTTACGCTAGCAAGCTTGAAGGAAACCTCACCGATTTCGGTCTCAAGCTCAAGGCTATCATACTGTGACCAAGCAGCCTTAATGCAGCTGAGAGCAGCATCGAGCTGGTCCTTGTCAACACCGATGTAACCATCAAGTGAACCACCCTGTACGCGGACAGGCTTTGCAAGGTCAAGGTCAAGATAGATGCAACCTTCCTTGTCGCATTCGCAACCATTCTTGTACTCTACAATACCCTTACCGTACTTCTGAGTAACAACACGGAAAGGAATAGCCTCCATAGGCTCAAAAGAGCTAGTGGTAACACCACTCATGTCAACGCTCTCAATAGCACCGCTGGTTGAGAGGAAAATCTTAAGGGAAGCAAGGAAGCCTTCGGTATCCATTTCGTTTCCGTCAGGACCGGTAAGCTTACCAGCGCAATATGAAGAGAAGCCAGAAACCTTAACGATGAGGTTACGAACAGTACCATCAGCGTAGAGGCGTGCATCTGCTGCGCTATCCATCTCAACAAGGCGACCACGGTCGAACTTCATAGGAGCGACATCAGTAACCTTGATGTGAATCTTACCCTTAGAATTGTCATAAAGGAAGTCATTGTAGAAGAGGTCATAGAGGGTCTTGTGCATGTAGCGGGTAACCTTCGGACCTACCTGACGCATGCGGGCACCAGGATGTGCTTCGTTGATAGCGTCATAAGCGTGGTCGTAGGAAGGATATGTGGTGTCACCACTGACCCACTCCTGTGCGTCCTCGTCAAAGTACTCGAAGGCCATGTCACCCACGACCTCGTCAGGAAGATAGAAACGGTTGTACTTGTTACCGTTACGACGGTCAGTACGCTCGTAGCCCATAAGGCCCTTGTGCTTACCTACAACACCGTCAGCGATTTCGTCGGAGCTCCAATCCCTCTGTGAAGTGACAGGGAGGATGAAGAAGAGCTTACCAACCGGCAGGTTCATAGCCTGGACGGAAACGATATCGTTAGCAAGAAGCTTGCTGAAAACACGGCGGATGATAGGGAAAACAACAGTCTCAAAAGAACCGCTGTTGTTAGCATCGGTAGCCTCGTTAAGGAGTGCGTGAGCCTCGTTCTCATAAAGAGTAGCGATGTTCTCCTTGATAACGCCCTTAAGACCATCGGTCATTCCGAGACGGTCCCAGCGTTCGTTGATTTCTTTGCGGATGCGGCGCTGCTCGTTAAGTTCGATGTTGCCGATTTCTCCGCTGTTTAAAAACTCTCTCATTTTTATTTAGCTTTTTGTTGTTTTTATGATTCTTTAATTTACCTTTTAGCAATTTAGGACTCTGTTCATGAGGTCAATTGTGTTGAGGAGGTCCTGTGACTTGTAAACTGGAGCCTTGCTCTCAGTAACAACTGTCTTTTCAGTAACCTTGCTCTCATCAACGGTGGTCTTCTTAGCGAGTTCCTTGGAAATTGACTCATAAAGCGCCTGCGCCTGCTTCGGCGTTTTTGCCTCGTTGGAGAAGCGTTCTACGATTTGTAACTTTTCAGCCTGGGTAGTAGTGCTTTCAAGGAAGAGCTTGGTAATCTTACCGAGGTTTACATTTGTCATGTAAGCTTCCTTAAGTCCCTTATGGAGTTCCTTAACAGCCTCGTTGAGCTTCTTGTTCTTTGCCTTGAGCTTCTTAACTGCTTCTGCAAGTTCATCTCCCTTGTAATCACCGTTAGCGGACATAACCTTTGACCTGCTGTGAATTGTGTCACCCTTCCCGTCTCTGCCATAGTGGTGATTTACGGACTTGTTTGTTTTAGCGACATTCTGTGAAGATACGCTATTTGCGCCTTCATCAACCTTCTTGTCAAAAGGCATACCGTCTTCGGTTTCAACCTCTGCTACGCCAGTGTCATTAAGACCAGCTGCAAAGTACTTGTCGTCAAGTTGTGTAAGGTTCTCGTTGACATTCTTATCAAACGGGTCACCTTTCTTTTCAGTGCCCTTTCCAGCCCAAGGCTTCTCGGTACCGGTAGGAACACCCTTGTGCCAGGAACGACCGGATTTTGAGGGCTCGGAGTTGTTCAGGCCGTCAATCGGGTCCTTGTCCTGATAATTGTCAGTGTATCCGAGGTCAATCTCGAACAAAGTTTCTTCGTTTGTCATTTCTGGTTCTTCTAATTCGTTATTTTCTTCTTCTGCGAGTTCGTTGTATTTGTCACTCGCACCAACATAGCTTTCTTCTGCCAGTTGGTCTGCCTCTCCATCTTCCATTGCAGGCTCTTCCTCGGCACCAGCCTCGTCAGTTCCTAAATCAATGATATACTCGGCGCCAGTTCCATTGTCCTGTAAGCTTATCTTGCCACCATCCTGTTTGACAACCACCTGGTCATCATCAGAAAGTGCCCTGTAAACCTTTAATACGTTCTGGATGTCTTGCTCGCCCGTGAGGTCTAAAGTATCTTCATCGCCTGCCTGGTACTGTGCCATAAAGTCATCCTGTCCTTCAGCGCCTTCACCCTCTGCCGGAGCTGCCTGAGCATCTGCGGCTGGCTGTGCATTCATGGCGGGGTCCTGTGCGGCTGCTCCGTCTTCGGCTGGAACTTGTTCGTCCTCGCCTACCTCGTCCAGTTCGCCAGAATCCTTCTTTTCTGACTTCTTGTCATCCTTACCATCAGCGTCCTTCTTTTCACATTTGCATTCGTCGCCACACTTGCCGCACTTAGGGCAGCATTCCTTATCGTCGTCAAGAATCTCCATATCATCATCGTCATCTTCGATAGATTCACGGAGTGCATTCTTAACGGCCTCTGAAAGCATGGCCTTGATTGTGTTCTTACTCTCCTCCTTAATAGCATTCTTAATTTCATTCATTTCTAGTAATGCTTGAGAAGATATGCTTTTCTTATTTACGCTCATTGTAAATCAGCTTATTATTTCGCTTATTTTTAATATAAATATTCACTTAAACTGAAAAATAGTAATTCAGTGGGTTTTACACTATAAATATCTTTGATAAACGATTATTCACTAAGCCATTTATCAAATTTCTTCAAATTCTCAAGAAGTTTTTTGTTCTTGTCCGGTTCTTTTGATTCAAGGTATTGCTGTGGAATTTCGTCTTCCTTCACAAACCACGCATTATGTGTACTTGGGTCGCTAACTACATCAAAACCAACAAGTTCGTAGTCATCCTCAACCATAAGGACACCCATTTTTGAGGTAACGGAACCAAGTCCACGGGATGAAAGACCAATCTTGATACCCTCTAAAAGAAGGTTTGCAGTCTGGTCACCCTCACAAGAAATGATTCCATATTTCCTGAAACCGGGACTTGTAATAATTTCAACCTTACCACAAAGTGTATTCCCCTGCCACCAAGTCTCAACAATATTGATTGCGACACGACTAAGGTCAATAGTGGATTCGGAAGGGTGGTTCAATTCAGCGATAGCCCTTCTTTCCCTAATTTTTTCCTGATAACGTTCAACCTCTCTTTTAAGTATCGCTTCCGGATAAATTCTTCCGTTCGCGTTTTCAGCACCATACCTTTGAAGAACAGCGTTGAAAATGAGCGGGTGTGGGCAATAGAAATCCCCTTCCTTTCTCGCAGAATTAATATCTTCGAAAAGTTTTTTATTACCGGCAATGTCAAGCGAAATGTACCCGTCGTTCTCTATAAGAAGACCCGTACCTGTTTGCCCTTTCTTTATTTCAACCAATTCCTTCTTGTTCATAACACTAAAATTCTTCCGGACTCATACAGCTGTCCGTTATTATATTCTTGTCGTCCTTCCTTTTTGACATCTTATTCGTGAAGGACGCTTGTTCCTTATTGTTCAATGCCTTGTTTGCAATCTTTTCGGCATACATCTTCCCTTTCTCGGTCTTTGCCATCATTTCAGAGAACACATTAAAGAATGTTTCTGGTTTAAGTTTTGAAAGTACCTGATAAATGTATGGCATATCACTTGTGTCCGTATCTTCAAAGTATTCAGTGAAGATATTCCACATATACGGACCAATCCTCATTTGCCAAGGTTCCGCTTTAAGGTAATCGGCCTTCTTTAATATATAGTTCATTCGTTCCCTTTCTTTCGGGAGGCCATGAGACGAAAAAAGCTCCATGAAGCCCCTGATAAGTTCTGAAAGAAGGACCGGGAATATTACACCCTGTGCGCTGATTGTTACAAGCTCATCCTGAGGACCGTATTTCACATTAACGATACCAATTTGTTTCCTATCCTTATCAGTAATACCAAGGTCTGAGCTGCTGAAAATCATATAGTTATTCAATGCAATCAGTTCCTTGTACATCTGAGGGAGCCTGCTGTCAATATCATAAAGGTCTTCAATATATCCCCTTATATTCTCAGACATCCTCATACCAGCACCCATGTTAAGCGCATTAAGGAAATATCTCTTTGCAACCTGCCCATCAATACCGTTCAAATCAGCAACATCTTTCACATTGAAATCAACGTCCCCATCAAAAGGCTCAACCGGTGCAATGTCATCCCCGCCCTCAATCTTGTTAACAAGTTTGGCTTCAATTTTAACAGTTTCATCCGGTATTGAGAAAAGGTCAATTACATAGTTTGAAGCCAATTTTTCAAGAGCATTCTTATTCAGTGATTCAATCTTCTGGCATTTTACAAGAAGTTCCTGGAATGCTCCCTGAATGTCCTTTGCTTTAACAGAATCAATTGAACCTATGTTCCTTAATGTTTTCTTCGCGTCTTCATATTGTGTCATCAGCGCTCTCTCCATGAACCTCTCGCCTGAGCCACCCATAAACATGGTGTTGTTACCATATGGGCACTTGGCAATACCGTTCATAATATCCGCCGAAAGAGCGTCCCTAAGAACACTCTCTCTAAGCTGTTTCGCCATACTCTCGCTGATGTACATTGTCTTCATTTTAGATTCCAAGTCTCTTTAAAAACAATTCTTCCTTTTCCCCGTTTATATCATTGTTGCTGAAAATTGAACAGATATATTCAGGAAGGTCAGCACCATTCATAAATGCCTCTTTAACGCCATCTATCTCTTCCGGGAATATCTCTTCAATAGCGTCAAAAATATCCTTCAAACGGCAATTACCAATCCCATCCCTAAGCCTATCGGCGTTTTCTTGGGTTTCCATGAACATTTCGTTGAGCTGTTTCTTTGAAAAGACCTTGCCCGTCCTTCTCATTTCAAGCATACGCCCAAGTTCAACCTGGCGCTTTGAAAAACGCGATTCGGAAAATACACCGGTTGAGTTCGTGCTATTATTATTTGTTGACATACTAACACTACCGGCATCATTAGGAACTTTTGAAAGCTCTGTCTGATTTGTTATTTCATAGTCGGGCCCACCAGCGTTGTTATTAAAACGGACTTTTTTGGCGTCAACATTTGAATTCGGCAATGAGTTAAGTGTTGTTATTGCGTTTACAGGTGAATTGGTTGTTGCAACGGCTGTAACAATTTCATTTATTGCCTTCAACTGCCTCGGGCTTATAATCATTCTTGTCATTTTTTAAGATATTTTACTCTTATAAATATCAGCTATAACCAGGTTTTAATCAAGAGGTGAATCAAATGGGGACTTCTTTCCGACGTTCTTTTTTACCTTTTTCTGCTTTCTGTCAGTTTCATCCTCATCTTCTTCCTGAGACCTGAATGTTTCATGAAGTTTTTGCTGTACTTTCTTTAAACGGCCTTTGGTGATTTCCATCATAACGCCTTGTCCCGCTTGGTCCGGAGCTGGAGCAGCTGCAGGCTCTTCCATTCCAGGTGCTTCGCCAGCGTTTGCCTCATCGCGGTTAAGAAGACTCTTTGCATAATTTCTTACAGCTTCTTTATCATCATCACTAAGTTGGTCAATGATTGAAGCGGTGCTGTCGTCCCCACCTTCTGCTTCACCGCCTTCCATCCCCATATCTCCGCCTTCCATACTTGGGTCTCCTTCGGCAGGCATCCCGGCATTTGGGTCTTCCGCCATATTACCGATTCCAGCACCAATATTGGGGTCAGCGCCTATAGGGTCTGGGGCTCCGGCATCTGCTGTCATATCAGCTCCAGGTACCGGCATCTCTGGTGCTGGAGCAGATGAAGCATCACCTGCCGGTTGCGGTGCCGGAGATGATGCCTCATTATTATTCTTGTGGAGCTTAATAACCTTCTTTTCGGCTATTACTTCACTTTTTTTTTATTCTCATTGATTTGCTTCATCACAGAGTCGGTAATCTGTGCTACAAGCTGGTCGAAAGGAGTGCTGTCGCCCTTCCCCTTTCCGAAAGGCTCCTCACTATGTACACTCTCGTCGTTCCAATCACGATTTACCTGGAATTTGTCTTCTCCGGTCTGCGGAAGGGTCATAGGTTTCTTGCGGTAGCCTGGGTGGTCACCGAATACATGAAGTTCATCCTCATTAAGAATGTCGTTTACAACAGATTCAACGATACTGTTCATCTTTACAGCCTTAGCCTCGTCAAGAGCGTTGTCAAAGTCAGCATCATTTTTGTCGCGTCCAAACTGGTCAAAACAATTTTCATCGTCATCTTCCTCGTCTTCATCTTCGTCCTCATCGCCAAACATCTCCTTGATGGACTCCTTTACAAGCTGGCGGAATTTTTTGACAATGTTTTCATCAAGCTCAATTTCAGGGTCTTCTTCCTCATCGCCAAGTTCTTCCTCATCGTCAAATTCACCTTCTTCCGGTTCCTCTTCAAACTCGTCGCCTTCCTCGTCAAATTCTTCATCGTCCCCAAGGTCGTCATCATCGTCAAGGTCAAGGTCCTCATCATCGCCGAATTCGTCATCCTCTTCATCAAAGTCAAACTCATCGTCATCAAGGTCCTCATCATCGCCAAGTTCGTCCTCTTCATCGAAGTCAAATTCGTCATCGTCAAGGTCTTCGTCGCCAAGTTCGTCCTCGTCACCAAGTTCTGGCTCTTCCACATCACCAACTTCTTCGCCCTCTCCGCCAAGTTCAGGCTCTTCATCGCCACTAAGTTCCTCTGGCGCTACGGAGTCAAGTTTCTCAGTATCAACTGGTTTATCACCGAGCTCAAGGTCTTCTTCACCTTCCTCAGGCATAAGGCCAGTACCACACTCAGCCATTCCGCCACACTCTTCCATTGACTCGTTAACGCGTGCAACCTTACCACCACTTGGGTTCTCAGATGCTACGGAATCCTTAACCTTAGGGGTTGCTCCCTTATCAAGGTCATAGTCCTCTACATCGTTGGAGTCAGGGCCGAAAGTTGAGCTGTGCTTTTCTGGGTCACCACCATCAAACTTGATAGCACCTCTGTCTTCCTCAGGCTTACCTTCCTTAGTGAAAGGATAATCCTTGTCACCGGAATTTGCATGCTCTGCCTCTGGCTGGGTCTTGAAAGGAGTTGAGCCAATTTCGGTAGCTTCGTTCATAATGACGCAAGCGTTACGCATAATCTGACGCTGACGGGCAAGCTCGTTCTTCATCTTTTCAGTTCCCTCAATTACAAGGTCTTCCTTCTTATAAGGGTCAAGAGCCTCAACGTTAACCTTGCGGTTCTCGTCATAAGCCTCATTGATGGAACCAAGCTTAAGCTCAAACTGTTTCAATGCGTTGGTGTAGCTGTTATACTCGTAATTGGTCTTGTTCATAACGCCACCAATGTACTGATAAGCCTCTGCGATGGTTTCTTTACCAGGAGTGGCTACCTTTACGAAGTACTTGCTGTTCTCACGGATAATTCCATAGTATTTTCCGTCAGCAGCCTGTGCTTTGTATTCAAGAGAATATGTGCTGATAGGCTTAACCTCTTCGTTAACACTTCCGTAGTTAATGAGGTCCTTCATGCGGCTCAGCTGGTCATTAAAGTTAGACATTTCAGTGTATCTTTTTTACAATTATTTTCTTTATGCTATTTTAATCCCAATAGTTTTCTTATAAATATCGTGTAAATGCGAAAAAAGTTTTACAGGCTGTTTATTTTATCATATGTGAGGTCCCTGAGCTTTAACAGCTTTCCAATATAATCGCTTCTCCTTAAGGCTTTGAAGATTATATTCCCGTCACACATTTCACGCCCGTACTTTTCAAGGTCATCTTTACGCATTGTCTTTATTTCATCAAATATTTCGGCTGCGTCCTTTGCGACCTTCTCCATTTCGTATTCGTTGTCCTTATGCTTTTTATAAATATCTATCAAACAATCAATTTTATTCATGTAGGTTGAAACCATCTCCCTGATGTGCTTCTTGTTCACTTTTCCGGAACGAAGATTATCAAGGTCAGGTTCTGTCAGCCACTTGTCTTTATCTATTGAATAAACGCCACTGGAAGCATGAGGTTCGTTTGCATCCTGAACATAAACTTCCACTGGGAACCCGAAGATTCTGAGATTCTTGTGCTTCTCGTTCCAGGCGTTCTTTTTCAAAGTAAAGAAATCCCGCACGAAGTCAACCCTTTCATCAACATCTTCATAATCAATAAGGATATGGAGGTCAATGTCGCTATATTTTTTGTTCCAGTTGTAATTCGCAATTGAACCGGTAATGATTACGTCCTCCGGCTCCACCCAATCAACGCCAAGTGAGTCAAAGAAATCATCTGCGATATCAAGAAGTTTCAAGCGGATTCTCGTGTCAAGGTGCCCGTCGTCCCAGAACTTAGGATTAAGGTGTTTCTTAATGTTGAAAGAAGAAAGGTCAACATCATCCGGCTCAACAATTTCAGATTCAATTTCATCAAGCCTGTCCCAATTTTCAATGTTGTCGGGGTCCCTTCTTTTTTTCAGGTCTTTCAATGCTTGTTTAATGTTGATTGCTTCGTTAAGTCTGCAAGGCATTGTTCCGAAGTATTTTCCACAATCCTTGCAAACATATACGGGTTCTCCATGTATCTGGCACACAACTTTCCCGCCACATTTATCACAGGTTTCAGGAACCAATTCGCCCTTGTCGTTCTTTACTTGCTTTTTTCTCTTCTTTGATTCATTGAGTTCCCCGGTCTTTTTCATCTTCTCGGTCCATTCCCTGAATATGATATTACCAAGAAGGAACGCCTCACCCTCAATGCTTCGAAGTTTGCTGTCTTCTTCGAGGTCTCCTCCGCCACCCCAGTCCTTGTCCGGGTTCTGGAGGTTCTGCATATGGTGGACAAACTCATGTGCCACGGTTCTCAATATGTCTTTAGGATGTCTCTGGTCGGTGAAAACAACCACCTTTTGCTCATCCGGGGAATAATAACCCGTCTTTACGAATATTCCGTCCTGTTCTTCCGGGTTAAGGTCAATAGACGGAAGCGGGTCTATACGAAGATGCTGTTCCCTCATAAAATCAATAAGGGACTTGATGTATTTTTTTAAATCAAGTACTTTGTGCCTATCTTTTGACTCATATAATGCTACATAGCCATGCTCTTCCTCAACATCGTCGCCTTTCCAGTCAGCCGTAAAGTTTCCTTTTGATGTCTCAACACGGTATCTGAAGCTGCCGTCAAAATACTCGTACGGCTCGCATTTCCTGGCTATCGGCAAAAATGTATCAGCCATACCGTTATTGAACCACCTTACCGGCATGATAATCGGGTTTCTAATGCTTTTTGTCCATAAGTCCACCATGACCTCGCCGATGTTGAAATCTTCGCCGGTCTTTTCCTTTATTGCAATAAGTGCCTCAACGCAGTTATTATAAATCTGTTTTGTCGATTCCGGGTATGAATAGAAACTTATGATATTGCACCCGTCGCCAAACCAAAATCTTCCGGTCCGCTTTTCATCGCTTTTCAATTCGCT
>OCTW013379489.1_pt1 | contig 24635 bp, 23 predicted proteins | sample 1539671 | NCBI WGS metagenome assembly OCTW01 (sample SAMN02144230, study PRJEB22623) | gut metagenome | biome: sheep rumen | host: Ovis aries | place: New Zealand | reverse complement strand
CTATATACTATTTGTATACTAACTAAAATCAAATAAAATTTTCAAACTTTTTCATAAAACTACTTGATTTTTATATAGTTAGCTTTCTTAGATCATTATCGCTATTTAAAAAGCATTGCGGGAGAAACAGATACGAAATTAACCATCCCTTCCCCATCAATGTTACACCTGATTGCCTGTGTTCGCTCCCATAGCACCTATACCCCTATCGATCGTTATAAAGATCATGAAGATGTCTTATTTCATGATATTGCCCAGACATATATTGATGCCATTCACGCTTTTTATAATGAAGGCTGCCGTTATATTCAGTTAGATGATACTTCATGGGGAGAATTCTGTGATGAAAACAAACGTGCCCAGTATCTTTCACAAGGCATCGATGTCGATCAAGTCGGCCAAGCGTATGTGCAGGTGATCAATCAAATCATTGACGCTAAACCGGCTGACTTAACGATCACGATGCATATCTGCCGTGGTAACTTCCGCAGCACCTGGTTTTCTAGCGGCGGCTATGAAAAAGTGGCACCCATTTTGTTTGCCCACTGCAAAGTTGATGGTTTCTTCTTAGAATATGACAGTGATCGCGCTGGTGACTTTACCCCTCTGCGGTACATTAAAGATCAATATGTTGTGTTAGGGTTAGTGACTTCTAAATTTGCGGCTTTAGAAAAGAAAGAAGATATTATAAAACGTATTCATGAAGCCAGCCATTATGTCCCGCTTAAACAGTTATGCTTATCCACGCAGTGCGGTTTCTCTTCAACTGAAGAAGGCAATAAAATAACCGAGGCTGATCAATGGAAAAAGATCCGCCTCGTCAAAGAAATCGCCCAGGAAGTCTGGGGATAACGATGAGATCTCTCTCATCGTTTTTTTATCATTTTATGCATGCTCAAACTGATAAGCATCGTGATGATAATATCCGGCAGGGTATAGCCGACGATCCAGTTAAAGCGCATAAATAATCGATATAAAGCAAAGCCGATCAGCCAGACGATCAGATTCACAATGTCAAAGTCTTTTTTCGTCTCCTTTGACAATATGAAGGTATCGGTCATCATCACCGCAATCATCGGCGCAAAAACCGAACCAATCAGATACAGGAAATTGGTGATATTATCCATCGGATAAAGACAGGCGCCAACGGTCCCCAAAATACTGATCACAATAGCGGCTTTCTTGCCATTTCCCTTCGCATATAAAGATTCTAAAGAAATGCCGCCTGATAAAGCATCTAAAAAGGTTGTTGTGACGGTGGAAAAGACAATAATGAGTAACCCGGCAATACCTAAGCCCGCTTTAACCATGATCGTCGCAATATCCCCAGTGCCACTCATTCGCGCCGCGGCCATGCCGATTCCAAACATCCAGCAGCTTGCTAAACTATAGATAATAGTACTTACAAAAGCCGATTTTTGCGGTTTTTCAGCATCCACCATATAATCGCCTACTACCGGCAGCCAGGATAAAGGCATGGAAGCGGATAACTCTAACGCTGCGCCAAAGGCAATGGTCCCATGAAGAGAATGCATCGTATGATGCGAGATAATGACGACGCACAAAACAATACTCAAAACAAATAAACCAAGCATCGCGATCATATTCACTTTCTCGATGGAAGAAACATCTAAAGCAATCCAGACAATTACGAGGACGCCGATGACAATCGCCCAGATGCGTGGCGATGTATGGAAAATCGCCGTGGCGCTTAAGGCGCCATCATAAATCATAATAGCCGTCCAGCCAAAAAGCTGTAAGACATTAAGAAAAGCAAAAAGCTTGCCGCCTTGCTTGCCAAAGGTATCCTTGACACTTTCCATCGCACTCTTTTGGCGGCGAGCGCTGATTAAAGCCGCTAAGTAAAAGAGAATCCCGCCAATCAGATGACCTAAGACAATGGCTAATAAGCCTTTGGTGAGGCCTAACGGGGCTAAGTAAGTTCCCGTTAAGATCTCGGCGATGGAAACGCCAGCGCCAAACCAGACTAAGCCTTGCTCACGTAAAGTGACTTTATTTGTCATAATGCATCTCCTTGAAATCATGATTTAATGGACCGCTGCCATGGCCTAAATCAAGCTGCGCCGCTAAGGCATCACTTAAATACTGTTTCGCTTTCGCAATGGCCCTTGTGAGGGTTTCTCCTTTGGCTAAATGCGAAGCGATGGCACTAGAGAGCGTACAACCGGTGCCATGGGTATTCGGATTATCAATACGCTGGCCTTTAAACCAGACAATATCACCATCATAAAGCAGATCATTGGCATCATTGATGGCATGACCGCCTTTAAGTAAAACAGCCGTGTGATAACGCTCATAAATGGCCTGCGCGGCCGCTTCCATCTCCTGGGCATTTGAAATCGATAAGCCGCTGAGAATTTCCGCTTCGGGAATATTCGGGGTAATGACCTCAGCTAAAGGAATCAGTTCTTCCTGTAAAACGTTCATCGCGTCATCGCTGATGAGCTTCGCCCCGCTGGTGGCAACCATCACCGGATCAAGGACAATATGCTTAGCCTGATAGTAAATTAAACGCTCTTTAATGACATGAATCAATGCCCTTTCGGAAACCATCCCAATCTTCACCGCTTCGGGGTAAATGTCGGTAAAGATAGCATCAAGATGCGCTTTTAAAAAATCTGGTGTGACATTCATCACCTCCGTAACCCCTAACGTATTTTGCGCCGTTAACGCGGTGATCGCCGACATGCCATAGACATGATTGGTAATCATCGTTTTAAGGTCCGCCTGAATGCCTGCACCGCCGCTATCATCACTGCCAGCAATCGTTAAGGCCGTCGGCACATCACAAAGCATCTTATGGACGGCCTGTGATAATGTCTGCGTGGCCTTCGTAATATCTGAAGCTTTAAAGATTTCGGAAATAACGGCTACCCCAACAATGCCGGTCCCTTTTAAAGCACGCACATTGTCATGGGTAATGCCGCCAATGGCAATCACCGGAATAGAGACCGCTTCACAAATATCTATCAGCATCTGTCTAGAGACATCCTGCGCATCATCTTTAGAATTGGTAGGAAACACCGCCCCCACCCCTAAATAATCAGCACCTTGCTTTTCGGCCGCAATCGCCTGCTCTACACTTTGCGCAGAAACCCCTAAGATTTTATGGGGACCGATCAGTTTGCGCACATCTTTCGCATTCATGTCGTCCTGGCCGACATGCACCCCATCTGCGTCCGTTTCCATCGCTAAAGCCACATCATCATCAATGACAAAAGGAACATCATGTTTATGACATAAGGTTTTAATGTGTGCAATTTCCTCTAATAACGCCGCCTTTGAAATCGTTGGCCCATCTTTTTCTCTTAACTGAATAAACGTGGCCCCGCCCGCAATCGCTTCTTTGACCGCTTCATATAAAGACTTGCCTTGTAAATAGCAGCGCGTGGTGACGGCATAAACCTGTAAACTAGCGGATTTCATAGCGGGCACCTGCCTTTAAAGTTTTTTCATCCATTAGGCATATCGCATCAATGATATGGTCACGATAAGAACTGTTGCCTTCATGAGAGGCCAAATGTGACAGACCAATTTCCCCGGCTAAGCCCATCACCATCGTCGCCGCTGCGCAGGCTTCTAAAGGATGCTCTTTATTAGCAGCTAAATAGGCACACATTAACCCAGATAACATGCAGCCAGTGCCAGTAATCCCTGACATCGCCTTAGTGCCATTGGTAATAACATAACACTGCTGATCATCAGCGACCAAATCGATGGCTCCCGTCATGGCAACAATACAGTTTCTCTCATGCGCATAATCTTTCACAAATGTGATCATTTGATCCAGATTATCCGCTGTCACAACATCCGCGGCGCTGGCATCAACGCCATGGGTATCCGCGCTTTGCAAAGCTAAAGCTTTTAATTCTGAGACATTCCCGCGAATGACATCAAAATGCGCTTTTGCTAATAATGAAAGCGCCGTATCGGTGCGCAAATGACTGGCACCGGCCCCAACCGGATCCAGCAACAAAGCATGGTGCAGAAAGGCAGCTTTCTTACTGGCGACTTTCATCGCTTCAATCGTTCTGGTATTGAGGGTGCCAATATTAATATTGAGGCCCTGGCAGATACTTGTAATCTCTTCGACTTCTAAGACTTCATCAGCCATAATCGGACTCGCACCGCAGGCTAATTCGACATTAGCCACATCATTCACCGTGACATAGTTGGTGATGTTGTGAATTAAGGGATGATTTTCGCGTACGTTTTTCAAACATTCTTCAATCATTTTCTTTCCTCCAAATGAAAACGGATAGACACCAAAAGACGTCTATCCGTGCTAAAACGCGTATATCCCTCCGTTGGCATTATCCAAATCAGGTTATGGGTCTGAACGCACAGTTCACTCTCAGCCGGTTTGCCAGCTCCCCTGTTTTCTCTTTCAGTATAAGGCGACCACTTATTTATGTCAACGTTTTCTTAAAAATCACGACTTTATAAGGAATCACTTTTTAAGGAAAATACGTATCTTGTATACAGTATTTTAGTTAATTTAATAATTTTTAATTACTTTTACAAATATAAAAAGAGGCGGTGAAAAGAGGCTTTTCCTTATCTAGGCTTAACATTATCTTATTATGATGATAATTTATTATTGCATTCAGGAATAATAAGAGTAGAATACAAGGCATAGAAATAAACAAAGGGGGCATTTCAATGAATCGTTTTCTAAAGTTAAGTATTGCCGGCGCACTTGCTTGCACCATGGCCGGATGCGGATCTCGTGCTTCGAGTGGTAAAAAGACCGTCACCATCAACGTGGCCATCGCACCAGATTATGCACCTTATGAATCACTTAATAAGCAAGGAAAAATTGTTGGCTTTGACGCCGATATGATTAAGCTTTTCCCATCTTACTTAAATACTTCGACTACAACCTATAAATTTAAATACAATCAGATGTCTTTTGATAACATCATCACCCAGCTCCAGGCTAATCAGGCTGACGTCGGAATTTCTGGTTTCAGTTATAACAAGAAACGTAAAGTATCTTGGTCAACGCCTTATGCAGCGACGGCGCAGATGGCTGTTGTGAATAAAGGATCTGGCATAAAAACCTTAGAAGATCTCGAAGGGAAAAAGTTAGCGGCCCAGACCGGTTCTACAGGTGAAGAAGCGGCCAAGAAAGTCAAAGGAGCCACTGTTTCTTCCGTTTCTAATGCCCAGGAAAACTTCCCGGCTTTAAAAGCCAAACAGTTTGATGCCGTCATCGTCGAATTAGCCGTCGCAAAAAAATATGCGAAAGCTCAAGGCTTTGATATCATGCCACAGTCTTTAAAAGATGAAAAGAACTATATCGTGGCCAAGCAAGGCAATACCAAGATGATCAACTTAATGAACAAAGCTTTAAAGAAATTCCTAGCTTCGAAAGACTATAAACGTTTAACCGACAAATATGGTCTTAAGCCGCTAGAGAAATAACAATCCGAGGGGGTATTCTATGTTTCCAGCATTAGGACAAATATTTACACCATCTAATCTGCTTTACTATTTCCAGTTTGCACTCATCTCGCTAGGCTTAGCCGCGATCTCCTTAGCGATCGGCTTTGTCTTAGCGGTGCTGTTACAGGCGATGCGCATGTCTAGCAAGAAAGTGCTCAATGCTATTTCAACCTTCTATATTGAAGTCATTCGCGGGACGCCAATGTTAGTGCAAATTTCTTATATTTTTACTGTCATCCCGTTAATTATCGGTCAGATCACCGGCAGCGTCATTCGCCCGAACCAGTATCTGATCGGGGTGATTGCGATGAGTATGAACACCGCTGCTTACCAGGCAGAATTTATCCGTTCCGGCATTAATGGGGTGGCGAAAGGACAATGGGAAGCCTGCTCCACCTTAGGGTTATCCAAAGCGGATACCTTACGTTTTATTATCCTGCCTCAGGCTGTGAAACTGATTATCCCCACGTTAGTCAATGAATTCGTCGTTTTGATTAAGGATACATCCTTATTAGCGACGATTGGTGCCGTCGAATTATTCCAGGCCAGCAAGAATATCGGGAATACCTACTATGACTACATGTCAGCTTATACTTTAGTCATTCCCTTCTATCTTGTCATGACTTTAACGATTTCTTACTTATCAAGAAAATTAGAAAAGAGGTTATCTGCCAGTGACTAATGCAAAAACAATGATCAAAGTTGATCATATTTCCAAATATTTTGGCCCCTTAAAGGCTTTAAACGACGTCTCTTTAGAATTACATAAAGGCGAAATCGTCGTTTTGATCGGACCTTCCGGATCGGGGAAATCGACCCTGATTCGCGCTATTAACGGCTTAGAAAAGCCTGAAGAAGGCAAAATCTATATCGAGGATCAGCTCTATGATCCGAAAAGCAAAAAATACGCAGCCCAGCGTATGAAAATGGGCTTCGTCTTCCAGCACTTCAACTTATTTCCAAATAAGACTGTGTTAGAAAATCTCACCTTAGCGCAGATTCGTGTTCTCAAGCGTAGTGAAGTTACGGCGAGCGAAATCGCGATGAAATATTTAAAACGGGTCGGCCTTGATGATAAAGCTTCACAGTATCCTAACAAACTCTCTGGTGGTCAGAAACAGCGTGTAGCCATTGCCCGCAGCTTATGCATGAATCCAGAAATCATGTTATTCGATGAACCAACGAGTGCCTTAGATCCCGAAATGGTGGAAGAAGTTTTAGAGGTTATGCAGGATTTAGGCAAAGAAGGCATGACGATGATCATCGTCACCCATGAAATGGGCTTTGCCCGCACCGTTGCCGATCGCGTTATTTTCTTGGAAAACGGATCCATCGTAGAAGAAAATACCGCCGAAGCGTTCTTCGATCACCCAGCTAGTGATCGAGCCAAATTATTCTTAAGTAAAGTCATGCATTGATAATTGTATACATATACGAGGGAGGGATGATCATGCAGACGATTGGACGCAAAGAATCACTATCAACATTAGCTTATCAATCTATCAAAAATGCGATTATCTCCGGCGAGTTCCGTCCCGGGGCCTGCTTAAAAGAAGAAGATCTTTCCAAAGCCTTAGCGATCTCGCGCACACCTGTTCGTGAAGCTTTAAGACAGCTCCACTACGATCATTTGATCGAAAAAGATCACTCCCATAATTTTACTGTTTCTAATATCACTCCAGAGGATATTTCCCAGGCTTTAGAAGTGCGTCGAGTGATGGAATCTTACTGTGCGAAAGAGTGGGCAAAATCCATTACGGAACGTGATCTGCAGAAATTACAAAAGTATTATGATAAACAGACTCAGGCTTTAGAAAAGAGTGACTTTGAGAACTTCTTAAAATATGAAGAGAAGTTTCACAGTGCCATTATTCACAGTAAAAACAATCAGTATTTTGATGATTACTTAGCGCAGATTGAACTGCTTCAGAAACGCTTTCTGATCCTCTCAGGATCACTCAAACCTAACGCCCTGGAGGCGATGAAAGAGCACCAGGCTTTACTTGATGCCCTCGCCGCTCATGACGCTGAAAAAGCGCAAGAAGCGATGGACAAACATATTTGTAACGTAGAAAAACGTTTATTGGAGGAAGACTAAGATATGAAAGAAGAAATCGAAACATTAACCAAAAAGCTCGTTTCTATTTGTTCGGTTAATGGCTCAGATGGCGGCGAAAAAGCCATCGCCGATTATATCGAAAGTTATTTACAGAAGATCCCTTATTTTAGAAAACATCCCGATCGGATCATCATCCAAATGTTAAAAGATGATGCCCTGCAAAGACGCAATGTTATGGCCCTTTTACTGGGGGAAAAGGATGACAATCCCCATACCCTGATCTGGCATGGGCATATGGATACCGTCGGCGTGGATGATTATAAGAGCCTCAAGCCTTATGCCTTTGATCCTGACGCCTTAGAAAAAGCCTTGCATCAGATGACTTTACCAAAAGAAATGCAGGCAGATTTAGATTCGGGGGATTACTTATTTGGCCGCGGGGCTTTAGATATGAAAAGCGGCGACGCGGTCTTCCTCGTTTTATTAAAGCACTTAGCAGAAAACGTCTCTGAGCTGAGTGGAAATATTCTTCTTTCTATTAATCCCGTCGAAGAAAATCGCCATCAAGGTATTATTGAAGAAACACCGATTCTCATGTCTTTAAAAGAAACTTATCATTTGCAATATGTCGCAGCGATCAATAATGACTATACCTGTCCGCTTTATCCTGATGATCCACATCATTACGTCTACATGGGAACCGTCGGAAAACTTTTACCCTGTTTCTATATTCAGGGAAAGGAAACCCATGTCGGTCAGCCTTTTGAAGGCTTCGATGCCTCCCGCATTGCGGCGAAGTTAGTTGATCGCATCACCTTAAATACCGATTTCTTAGATGTTTATAACGATGAATATACCCTGCCGCCGATGGTGCTGAAGATGAAAGATCTCAAGGATAGCTATAATGTGCAGACAGCTTTTGATAGCTTCGTCTATTTCAATTATCTGGTTCATAATGAAGAGATTACTGAGACCATTCCGAAGTTTACCAAAGTGGCTCAGGAGATTCTCGATGAAGAACTTGACTACTTAAATACGCAGTATCAGAAGTTCTGCCGGCTCACTCATACCAGCTACACCCCTTATACCTTTCAGCCAAAGGTTTATACCTTTGCCCAGTTAAAAGAAAAGTATTTGGAGACGTTTGATCACGATCAGTACAGCGAGTTAGAAAAGATTGCGGCGATTCTTAATGAGCGCGGCGAAGACCAGCGAGAGATTCCCATCTCAATGGTCAAGAGTATGCTTAATGAATTAGCCATTAATGATCCGGTGATTGTCTTATACTTTGCGGCGCCGTATTGTCCTCACAATACTTTAAAAGATGAAGATGGGCAGGAAAAAGCATTAAAAGATAAATTGACCCAGATGGTCAAAAACTTTGGTGAAAAAGTGCATCTGGATTATAAAGTCCTCCAGTTCTTCCCTTCCTTATCGGATAGTTCTTATATCAAGATTGATGATTCCAAAGAATCTATTACCGCATTGCAGGAGAACTTCCCAGCGATGAAATATCTCTACAACCTTGATACAACGACAATGAAAGCCTTAAATATTCCGGCTTTAGACTTTGGCGTTTATGGCAAAGATGCTCATAAATGGATGGAACGCGTCTATAAGCCTTACAGTTTTGAAGTTTTACCACAACTCATTTTAGAAGCAGTTCATACATTACTTTAGAGGGGGTATTGATTATGTATGTCACCAATGGTACTGATATTTTAACAAGAGTGCTGGTTTCTAAGCCAGATTACTTAAAAGCTGCGCGAATTAATGAAATCGCCAAAAGATGGGATTTAGATCTCGATCTGGAAAAGATGAAAAAAGAGCACCAGCTCTTCACCGATGCTTATGCCAAAGCCGGCGTTAAAGTGGAATACTTAGATAGTGATCCAAAGCGTCCAAACTCCGTTTTCTCGCGAGACTTTGGCGGCTGTGTCCGGGAAGGTTACGTGATGGGCCGGTTTAAATTACCGATCCGTTATAAAGAACATGAAGATTATAAAAAGAAAATGGCGGATTTAGGCATTCCTTGTTTAGGCGAAGTCAAACATGGCTTCTTCGAAGGCGGCGACTTCATGTTTATCAATGATCATACGATTGCCATTGGCATGCTTGATCGCACCAATGAAGAAGGCTTTGAAGAATTAAAAGCCATTCTCAATCCCTTAGGTTATGAATTAATCCCCGTGAAAGCCGATCCTCGTTATCTGCATTTAGATATGTGTTTTAACTTAGTCGATCCAACCATTGCCGTGGCCTATGTCGATGGCTTGCCTAAAGAATTTATAGCCCGAATGCAAGATTTAGGCATCCGCTTTGTGACCGTGGAAGAAGAAGATATCTTCCATCATGGCTGCAATCTCCAGGCCATTGGTGATCACCGTGTTCTCTCCTTAGCCTCTAATAAAAAGGTTAACAAACAGTTAAGAGAAATGGGCATGCAGGTCATTGAATTAGATATTACGGAAATCTTAAAAGCCGGCGGCGGACCACATTGCATGAGCTTTCCGCTAGAAAGAAGGAAATAATATGAGTTATTTTTTACTAGATGATTATGCCAATATGGAACCCTATCTTCCTGGCGAACAGCCGGAAGGCAAATGGATCAAACTCAATGCCAACGAATCCGCTTTACCCCCTTCCCCAGCCGTTTTGAAAATTCTTAATGAAGCGGAATATGAAGGCATGGGTTTCTACTCTGATCCCCACTGTCACAAATTGAGACAGGCGATCGGTGAAGTCTATGGCTTTGACGAAAAGAACGTCTTCGTCGGTAATGGCGCGGATGAAGTCTTAGCTTTCTGTATGATGAGTTTCTTTAGAAAAGGCATGAAGATTGCCTTCCCTGATATCACTTATGATTTCTATCGCACGTATGCGACGACTTATAACTTAGACTTTACCCAGTTCCCGCTGAATGACGACTTTACCATCAATGTCGATGATTATGTCGACTATGATGGCGATGTGATTTTAGCCAATCCCAACAATCCTACCGGCATCGCCATCAGCGTTTCAGAGATTGAACGGATCGTTAAAAAGAATCCGGAACGAATGGTCATCATCGATGAAGCTTATGTCGATTACGGCAATGAATCATGTATTCCCTTAGTCAGAAAGTATGACAACTTATTAGTTGTGCAGACCTTCTCTAAGTCCCGGAATATGGCCGGGGCAAGAATTGGTTTTGCGATTGCCAATGAAGATATGATCACCGATATGAACAAAATCAAATTTGCCTTTAACCCCTTCAATATGTCTTCTTTAGCTATTGAAGCGGGGGCAGCGGCGGCCCGTGATGTCGACTACTGGCAGAAATGTATCCATCAGGTCTGTGATGTGCGGGATGCTTTTGAAAAAGATTTAAAGAAGTTAGGTTTTGATGTTATCAATACAACAACCAACTTTACATTTATTACCCATCCCCATTTCTCGGCAACGTATCTCTTCAAAGAATTAAAGAAAAGACATATTTTAGTCCGGCATTATGATACCCCACGAATTAATAATTACTTACGTATCACGATTAGCAACTTTGATGTGATGTTAAAGGTGTTATACGCCATTAAAGAAATTGTAGGTGAAGGTTATGAAAGTCCTGATCAGTGATTATCGTAATGCCTTCACGCAAAAATATGAATTAAGTCAACAAGCTATTACGGGGCTTTGTGAGGCCGATGTCTCTTTGTGTGCATATGAAGATGAGCAGTTTCTCGACTTCCTACATAACACCGATGTACTTATTACTGCTTATCTCAAAATTGATGAAAGCTTCCTTCGCAAAGCCCCCCATTTAAAGGCCATTAGTATTTCTGCATCCGGATATTCAAATTGTGATCTAGAAGCGTTAGCGAGACATCAGATCACCCTGATGCACATCAAAGAATACTGCAGCCGCGAAGTCAGCGAGCATGCCCTTTCCTTATTAATGAGTTTGAATCGGCGCTTGCCTTTCTATAAAAATGATGTTGATCATGAGCACTGGCAGTATCAGGAATTTCCCATGAAAACCCTTGATCGCTCCAGTGTCACAATTTATGGCTTCGGCCATATCGGTAAAATCACCGCCTCGCTTTGTCATGCCTTAGGCATGAAGGTTTCCATTGTCGATCCTTTCGTGCAAAAAGCAGCTTATCCCATTGTCTCTAAAGAAACGGGCACACAGGCTGATTTTATTATCAGCCATATGCCCTTAACCAAGACGAACTCTCATTACTTTAATGACGCTTTCTTTCAAGCGATGCCATCGACATCTTTCTTTATCAATGTGGCAAGAGGCGGCTTAGTTGATGAAGCGGCTTTAGTCAAAGCCTTAGATGAGCATAAAATCGCGGGAGCCGGCTTAGATGTCTTAAGTGAGGAAAATCCAGATCTTCACAATCATCCTTTATTACATCGCGATAACGTTATTTTAACACCACATGCGGCTTTTTATTCCACCGCATCCATTCAAAGATTATTTACGATCGCTGGCAAAAACGCAGCTTACTATCTGCGTAATGAGCCAGATCGCATCCAGGAAATTGTTAGGGGGAAATAAAATATGAGTACTATGTATGAACGTGCAAAAAAAGTGTTTTCACCCGTTGCAGCCAGAGCTACAACATTAGGTGTTGTGAAAAGTGAAGGCAGCTATCTTTATACTGAAGATGGCCGTAAGATCTTAGACTTCGCTTCCGGCGTGGCCGTCAATAACTTAGGCGGTCGCCATCCACGCGTGGTCAAAGCCATTGAAAAGCAGTTAGAAACGATGATTCATGTTGGACATAACGTTGTCTACAATGAATCTTATGTGGAACTAGGCGAAAAGTTAGTAGAGCTCACTGGCGGTGATACGATGGTTTACTTCTCGAACTCTGGCGCCGAAGCTAATGAAGGGGCGATGAAATGTGCCAAATATGTCACTGGCCGCCCGGGCGTCATTGCCTTCCGCAATGCCTTCCGCAATGCCTTCCATGGCCGCACTTATGGCGCCATGTCAATTACCGGCTCTTCAGCCGCTTATCGTAAACATTATGAACCCTTAATGCCAGCGGTTTATTTTGTCGATTATCCCCATGCTTTAACGCCTGCCGATGATGATGCAGCGATTCAGAAGACCGTTGATGAATTACATGAACTCTTTGCGACCTTAATTGATCCATCGCAGGTGGCCTGTATGATCTTAGAGCCAGTTCAGGGGGAAGGCGGTTATATTGTCCCGCCAAAAAACTTCCTCAAAACCTTACGTCAGATTTGTGATGAACATGGCATTTTGCTGATCTTTGATGAAGTGCAGTGCGGGATGGGGCGTACCGGCACGCTTTATGCCCATGAACAGTTTGGTGTCAAACCAGATCTGTTTACCAGCGCCAAAGCCTTAGGCGGCGGGATTCCTTTATCAGCCATTATCGGTAAAAAAGAGATTATGGAAAAATGGCAGCCTGGCGCCCATGGCGGTACCTTTGGCGGTAACCCATTAGCCTGCGCGGCGGCCTTGGAAACTTTAAAAGTGATCGAAGATGAACATTTGTTAGAGAACTGTCAGAAGATGGGATCATATTTCAAAGACGCACTCTATGATTTACAAAAGAAATATCCGCTCATCACCGATGTCCGTGGCCTCGGCCTCATGATCGGGATGCAGTTATCTGATCCCGCTAAAGTCAAAGAAATTCGCACGAAAGCCTTAGCGAAAGGTGTCCTCTTATTAGACTGCGGAAAACATAATGTCATCCGCTTTATCGCTCCTCTAAACATTTCAAAAGAAGAGATTGATTTCTGCTTAAAAGTCTTAGACGAATGTTTTGAGGAGGCAGCCTAATGAATAACTTTACCTATCGTATGCCCATGACCGTTTACTTCAATGAAGACAGCAATGTCATTGAAGAAGAACTCGCCAAAGCTGGTCAGAATATCCTTTTGGCCTATGGCGGCGGATCAATTAAGAAAAATGGCATCTATGATGAACTCATGGCGATGCTTACGCGCTTAGATAAAAACGTCGTAGAGTTTTCCGGCATTATGCCTAACCCCACTTATGCGAAAGTGCAGGAAGGCGCTAAACTTTGTCGTCAGCGTAAAATTGATTTTATCTTCGCGGTCGGCGGCGGCAGTGTCTTCGACTGCGTCAAGATTGTCTCCCTTCAAGCCAAAACAGATGAAGATATCTGGGCGATGCAGGAACGTCAAGAATATACCACCAATGGTATTCCCTTTGGCGCGATCTTAACCGTTTCTGGCACTGGCTCGGAGATGAACAATATCGCTATTATTACCAATGAAGACAAACATATTAAAGGGCCATTAATGGGCAGTTATGCTAAATTTGCCTTACTTAATGTCAATTATACGATGAGCGTTCCGATGCCTCAGGTCATCTCTGACGCTTTTGATACCTTCTCTCATGCGATGGAAACTTACTTTGGCAAGCATAAGAATGTCTCTGATGATATCGCCCTGGCAATTATGAAAAACACAGTCACAAACATGTTAAAAATGAAAGAAGATCCAACAAATAAGGAGATCCGCAGTGAACTCATGTGGGATTCAGCGATGGCAGAAAATGGTATTCTCAAAATTGGGAAAATCACTGATTTCCAGATCCATCAGATTGAACATCAGTTAGGTGCTTATACAAACTGTAACCATGGTTATGGTTTAGCTGTCATCACGCCTCATTTTTATGAACATCTCTATCTTTACAACATTTCTGCCTTTGTGAAGTTTGGTAAAGTCGTATGGGATTTAAAAGGTGATGACTTAGAGATCGCCGAAAAATCTATTGACTGCCTCGATCATTTCATCAAAGAAATGGGTTTACCAACAACTTTTAAAGATATGCATATTACCGATAAATCAATCTTAAGAAAAGTCGCTGATACATGTAATATCATGCCTGGATGTGCCAAACAGTTCTCTCGTGATGAACTGTATAACATCTTATTAGAATGCTTATAAATTTTGTCTTACGGGAGGGAACATCCCTCTATATGTGACTCCATCCCCAAATGAAATACATATATCTTCCCTCCCGCCTGACATTATTTATATAGAGAAGACTCTGCCTAAATCGCAGAGTTTTTTTATTCGTCCAGAGGGGACTACGCTTTTACCCTTTAAAGTCTTCATAAAAATCGATGAGTTGCCTTTTCGCCTTGATCGTGCTTAATTTACCCAATGCCTTCATTTCAATTTGACGAATTCTTTCCCTTGTTACATGATATCTTTGGCCAATTTCTTCAAGGGTTTCTACTTTATGTCCACGAAGACCATAACGACAAATAATAATCTGAGCCTCTCTCTCGGTCAAGGTGCCAATCAACTGATCAAGAGCTTCCGTTAACTGATTATTATAAATTTGTTTTTCGATATCATTCTTTTCATCCGCTAACGTATCTCCTAATAAAATCTGCTGATTATCAGAAATAAAAGCATCAGTCGAATTTATGTGTAAAACGTTTGTACGTAAATCAAGGAGCTCATCCAGTTTTTCATTGTCGATTTCCATTTCCTGACAAATGTATTGTCGTGCTTCTTTTTCGTTCATCCCCGCTACTTCCACATTTCTTTCAAGTGCGATCATTTTGACTATTTTTTCCATCGTATGCACGGAAATACGAATTAAAAAGCCTTCATCACAGATCATCCGCAACATCGATTGTCTGATCCACCAGGTGGCATATGTAGTAAATCGACACCCTTTCGTGATGTCAAACTTATAAGCAGCTTTAAGCATTCCTTCAACTCCGACAATAAACAAATCAGCAATTTCTAAGTTATTGTTGAGGAAATACTGATACTTTAAAGCGCACGAATATACAAGAGCTTTGTTTTTCTCACATAAATCCGCTTCCGCCTGTTTATTGCCTTTTTGAATCTCTATACATAAGACTTCGTTCGTTTCTGTGATGTTGGGATTGGCGAAAATAATGGACATTGAATCATTTTCTTCATTCTGATTCAATAAATCTGTAAAATCGTCAAGTAGGAAATCTTCAAGTTTCTCTTCATCTAAATCCGTTTGACCATTCTCAGTTACATCTTCGATTAAATGGCGACTTTTTAGATTTTTAATAATTGCTCGAATCACAACTTCGCTTAACCGGGCATTATTTCTAAGATCTTTTCTAACGACATCTTCTAAGTTAATCTTCTGCTTATCAGCATATGCCTGAACCTGTTTGGCAATCGTATAAATATCTTCGTTTTTACAATGTTCTGGGAAATATAATGGTTCAATCACATGAATCTGATTCGCACTAAAGATAATATTACCACGATAATATTGATTAAGTGATGTTTCATCAAGCATCTTCAATAAACCAGATAGAGAACGCTGAGAGGCAGGAATTGCATCTTTATAAATGAGCTGTGAGATCTTATAAGCTTCCTTAACCTGACTGTATGTATCTACAACTTGATGACGCATATCTGATTGATCATCTTTTAATAGCTGGTATTCTTTCACATAAGCCATAATCATATCAATAGCATCGTCACTGATATGAACATCAGCTAAAAGCCGATCAAAATACTCGTCTTGTGTAGGCATGGGCTGATTACGTTTAACCGCATTTCTTAATTGATTAATCCTTACGGCAATATAGTAGTTATCACCATTAGCCTTATCATGGCGTAACCATTTGATATCATCCTTAATAATACCATGATCATGCGCATAAATAAGAATAACATCCTTTTCAATGGCACTTTTGAGATAACGTGATATTTTCTTTAATAGTCCTTTAAGTGAAAGGGTACTATTTGTGAGGGTGTAATAGTTCTTTAAATATTCTTTTAAACTGATTGCTTCATCACTTTTTAACTGTGCATCATACTGATCAACAATATGATGATTAATGACAAAGTTGCGAATATGTTTCATGTCTTCATGACTGAGACGTTTATCCTTACGAAGAAGCTGTAAGATTTCATACATTTCTACCTTATTGTGACTCACCCGATAATAGTGATCAATCTTTGATTCATAATATGCCACTGTCACATGGGCATGTAAAAGCTCTTCTTTTATTGATGTAAAATATGTTTTAAGGGATTCATATTGATCTCCAATACACTCAATGATAATGTCATTTTTACCGATGATACTTAAAACTTCAGCCTGTTTATTGCCTGTAATATGACCAAAGATCTTGAGATAATTCTGATCCGTTAACTTATTCTTATATAAGAATGGCTGTACTAATGCCATGACTGTTTTCTCAAAACTGGTATTCTGAGCAGCGGTCATTTGTTTGGTTATATAAATTTGATGATCAGCGAGAATCTGAATGATTTCATTTTTTTCACTGATGTTATAGTTTCCAAACAATAATTCAAAACTCATATGATTCATACGGCTATCAGCCACATATGGCAAAGCCTTATTTAAAATTTGTTCCTGTTCCATAATCATTCTCCCATAACTGTTATCGGTTACATTTTATCATAAATAACCATCATTGAGATGAAAACCCTAGCTATAGAATTTTTCCTATTTCTCATATTGTATGCAATATACATATCAATCCCCTTATATTCAACGCCATTGTCAAAGTATTTATAGTCATAGATGAATATTATCCTCTAATATATATCTTAAGTATTTATCACCATGATAATTTATTATTGATAATTTTATAGAAAAGAGTACAATCTAAGTAGATTTACTTTTAAGGGGGAATTTTAATGAATAGAATTGTAAAATCTGGTATTGTCGGTGCCTTAGCTTTATCAATGGCTGGCTGTGGATCATCTTCTGGTAATAAGTCAAAAGCTTCCGCTAAAACGACCACAATTACCGTTGCGATCGCACCAGACTACGCACCTTATGAATCACTTGATAAGAAAGGCAATATCGTTGGATTTGATGCGGACATGGTTAAACTGTTCCCATCATACTTAAATACCGCTACTACGAAATATAAATTCAAGTATAACCAGATGTCATTTGATAACATCATTAACCAGTTACAGGCTGGTCAGGCTGATGTTGGTATTTCTGGTTTCAGTTACAACAAAAAGAGAAAAGTTTCTTGGTCTATGCCTTATACCGCTACGGCTCAGGTCGCTGTCATTAACAAAGACTCTAAGATTAAATCTATTAAAGATTTAGAAGGTAAGAAGTTAGCTGCGCAGTCTGGTTCGACTGGAGAAGTCGCTGCGAAGAAAGTCAAAGGTGCGACTGTTTCTTCTGTCTCTAATGCCCAGGAAAACTTCCCAGCTTTAAAAGCTAAACAGTTTGATGCCATTATCTGTGACTTAGCTGTCGCTAAGAAATATGCAAAAGCCCAGAACTTCAAGATCTTAAGTCAGTCATTACTTGATGAAAAGAACTACATCGTGGCTAAACAGGGTAACACGAAGATGATTGGTATTATGAATAAAGCTTTAAAGAAGTTCATAGCGTCTAAAGATTATAAGACATTAACTGATAAATATGGTTTAAAAGCCTTATAACGCAAAGCTCCTGCAGGAGCTTTTTTCTTTTCCACCATTTTAGTGGATAACTATTCATTACAAAATGTTTTCCACCATCATTGTGGATAAATCTATTTTATTGTCCTGATAGTCACCATGATGGTGGATAACCCTGCTAAAGGAAACTGTTACGCACATGAAGTGTGCGTATTCCTGCTAAGGGACAATGTACTTTCCCTCACCGATCTCTTATAATTGACTATATCAGGTCAGGAGGAGCAATATTATGGCTGTTATACAAATGAATTATTTTTCTAAGAGTCTGATGCGTACGGTCGATGTGAATGTGATTTTACCAATCGACCACTTGGATATGGATACCAAGACATATCACTACAAGACACCATTTAAGACACTGTATCTCTTACATGGGATCTTTGGTGATCATAATGACTGGATGTACAACACTAATATTAAAAGATGGGCTAATGATCATAATCTCTGTGTTGTTATGCCTAGCGGTGAAAACATGTTTTATGTTGACAATAAGATCACCCAGAAGTTTTATGGAGAGTTTGTCGGGAAAGAATTAGTGGAGATGACAAGACAAATCTTCCCTCTTTCTCATCCTAAAAGTCATATTATATGTACTCAAAACCAGGCCTAGTTATCTTCTAGGCCTAATTCCTTCAAAAACAGCTTATCTCTTGCTGTCATTTCCGTTGACCAGCGCTTTTTCGAAAGTTGACGACTGATTTCTACGCTTTCAAGCGTATCAAACCACTGCAGTATAAGATAAGTGGGGGTGTTCACCAGCCAGCTTTTCAGCTTCTTTTCCTTATTAATGTTTGTTTTGAGGTCATGTTTCGGATCTCCGTTTTCTACGCCTAGTCTTTCCTTCATCTGACGAAGCTCTTCATTAATGTATTCATAATAGCAGAGTGCAACGAACTGGACAAACATGCGCCCCCTTAATGCATCAGTATCCCATACTCTTGTTCTCATTCCGTCAGCTCTTTCCTTCCCGGATTCGAAGAATGACTCAATCGTTTCTCTTTTTCTGTAGGTCTGCAGACATTTAAAGGGATCCTTCTCGCAGTTCGTTACCAGGGCAAAGTAACCGTAGTACTTCTTGGCTTCTCTGACTGCTTCCTTATTAAAGGATACGACAGTCTTTCCTCCCTTTTTTGTGATTCTGAAGTATTTCTCGATCTTTTTCTGGGCATTAACGCTTAATTCATCTGCTTCTCTTCCGCTTTCAAGCTCCTTCTTGATTTCAAGAAGGCGGTTATCAAATGAAGCTATAAGGTTGTTTCGCTTTGTTGCGTTAAAGTAGATATGAACATATACCTTTCTGGTAAACTCCATTTTATCGCCTTTGTTAAGGCCTTTCTTTTTGCTGGCATACTTGCGCGTATATTTAAAGGTATGCATAACCTTGGAAGTAACCGCACGAGTCAGCGGATCAAAAGGAACTGCTGATTCTATGTCCTCCAGCTCATCTTTGTGCTCTTCAAGCACTGACTTAACCCATTTGATGTTGACTTTGGAAAGTGTAATGAAGTTATAGTGCTCATGAAGCATATCAGCCAGATTCTCCTCTGAATAAAAGCCATTGTCGCTGACTATGATAGCTTTTTTGACGCCCAGACCCTCAAGCTGTTTAATGGCTGAGCCTATTGATATGACATCAGGAATATTACCAGGCTGCTTTGTAAAGGCAACAGGCTGTCTGGCATCAATGGAATATAAGGTAATCAGCTTTACAGTATCAAGACCATCATTAGCCTTATTATAGCCCTGTCGTGCTTCACTAAGGTTCTCTGAATACGTGGAAATGGTTGTGGAATCGTAGGCGAGAACAGCTGTTGATCCTAATTTAGAACATCTGTTAAGAAAGAAGCCCTGCTGCAGCGATTCATCCCTTCCGATTTCTCTAAACAGGGAAGAATAAATATTTTCATTAATGCCTTCTGCATAAGGAAGCTTATGCGTCAGCTGAAATGTGGTAATGCCTGGCAGCGACTGACCGTTGGTGGCAATCAGGTACCTGGCAAGCGAAATTATCTTTTGGGCAGTTCCCAGATCCGTATTATTATATACGCCATCATCTATACCAGACTCCTTGCCAATGTGATCAATGATGTTCATCATTCCTATCTTCACTCTGCTGGCGGTCAAACGCTCCTCATGGCCAGCATGATCATCAGTTTTATCATTCTTCCCACTCTTTTTCTTTGGACGTGTAGAAACCATTTCACTTGATCCATTAGGAATCTTACCAATCAGCTTGGAAGAGACAATTTTAGTGTATCCTTTTTTAGGATCGAATACTCTTTTCCTTTCCAGCACATAAACATCTCCGTTTTTCTGCTTTTGATGTATAATCGAAGTCTTAATTTCTTTGGATGCAGATCTAGACATATGAATCACCTCTTACTGTGTACATATATTATAACATATACACATAGAAAATACAATAAAAAGCACCATAAATCCAATATATTTATGATTTATAGCGCTTAATATTTCCAGGTAAGCAATAGTGTGTGACTATTAATTAACTTTTAGGTTCTCATCAGAAAGAAGATACCTTTATTGCTGGTTTATCAATGGGTGGTTATGGCGCGATTATTAATGGCATCAAATATCATGAAACCTTTGGTTATGTGGCTGGGTTATCTAGTGCTTTATTGATTGATAACTGGGCTAATGTCATCAAACCGCTGATTCAATCGCCCAATGTGAAAGCCTACTATGATACCATCTTTGAAGATGTCTCTCATATTATTGGCAGTGATCAAGATTATCATGCCCTGGTTTTAAAACACCAAGACCATTTACCGCACTTCTATCTCTGTGTTGGCACAGAAGATGCCTTATTGCCGGCGAATCGTGACTTTTACCAGTTCTTAAAAGAGCGTCACGCCGATGTCACATATAGCGAAGGACCTGGGACTCATGAATGGAATTTCTGGAATACTTACATTCAAAAAATCTTAGACTGGCTGCCGCTTGATGATCACGTCAATGATGTCAGCAGCGGCAATGTCAAATAGTAAAAAAGCAGTAGAGGATTCCCCCTACTGCTTTGCAGACTTATGATCATTATTATCTTTTTTGTCTTCTTTTTCAGTCTGCTCTTTTGCCTTTTCTACTTTGTAAGATAAGTCCTTTTCTGAAAATGTCTGATATGGATCAATGAATACAAATTCTCCCATCGAAATGGCCTCCTTAATTCCGTCTTCATTATAGACAACTCCTTCCAAAAAGCAATAAAAAAGCTTAGAAATTATAAATGTCATTTTATCGAATTATGAAAATTTCATTAAAAAGAAATAGATAGATTAAGAATACATCAAAATGTAAACGTTTAATTTCAAAGTTTCTTTATTTTTTCTATTTATCCCCTTAACATCTCAAAAAATCGTGCTATGATTAAGGCAGTTAAGGAATTTCAAAATGTGGAGGTATGAAATTATGGATACTCTTTATGCAGAAATGAGACAGAGAATACTTGAACAGTCAGAACACTACCAGCAATACATGAAAACAGAAGCACTTTTAAAAGAAGTTCTCGATGATTGTCATCATCAGATTGACGCGCAGAATATCAATATCAATGAACTCTTTAATGATTTACAAATCAAAGAAATCAAGGGTCTCACCCTTGATCGTCATCATCACATGGATAATCTCTTCTATTATGATATGACCTTTCAAACCATGTTCAAAGATCATCCTGGCTTTGGCGAAACACTGCTAAAAAACAGTGAGGATGTGCAAGTCCAAAAAGTGCTTAAAGCCTTATTACGTAGCCGCCTGATTCCTTTTACGATTATCAGTCGTAATAATGCGACCGGCAAGGTGCAATGTATGAATTTACTTTCTCGCCAGCATTTCTATCTGACGGATGCTCGCTTAGGCATGTTTGATGCCTCTAAAGAGATTTATATCGGACGTGTTATCACCCTGAATAATATTACGCTTCTCACCGATTACTTATTAACCTTCACCAAAACAAAAGAGAACATTGATTTAGTTTATAATCATCGCAAAAGATTCAATGATAAATATCAAGGCTATATTTCTACTCTTTGCTTTGCCTATGATCGTATCCACGGAATCCACCCTGAAGAATTTAAAGGCTTAGCCTATAACATGTAAATAGGACGTGAGTCCTATTTTTACGTATACTCAAATACCTTTTTGATCAATAAGCCTCGGTCAATATTTATGATTATCTATATTATCTCTTTCTATTGCAAGATATGGGCAACTGGTATTTATGTGTTAAAAGGAATGATGCAACAAGGGATGTTGCCGGAACGGCCAAAATAACCCCTAAACTTGAGGATAAACCCTGCATAATTTCAATGCCTAGAGAATACATATTCACAAGCTGCAAATAAGGATAATGATAAGCGTAAAGAAATACTAAGGTATTAATCAAGCCGCAAGTGAAGTAATAATCTCCACCCGTCACATTATTTGTCCCTAACGTGCTCATATTAGCGGGATTAAAGTGATAAGTATAGTTAGGGTTATCAGCATCATGGTTTCCGACTGTCGATGCTAATGGAATATTCTTAAGTAAGCCTGGACTTAAGAAACCAGTATATTCGATTTCACTGATTGACGCTTTTTTGCCAGGTGCTTTCTTCTTTGTTGTCTGAATCTGGTCACCAGCAGACATAATGAACACAATCTTGCCATCCGTCATCTGATTGGCTTTATTCAACATATTGTTCCAGTTAAAGGCATCATTCATAACGGCATCTGACTGCACATCATAGAATTCTTTTGAATCAGATCCTTTTAATTCATTTGAAGAACCGATCTGGGGATCCCCCACATAAACGAAGCTATAAGACTGAGAATTTGCTGGAGTATATTTTTCAGGTTCTGACCAGGTATTCTCATCTTTCTGATACGTATAGTAGTAAGTTGTTCCTTCTTTTAGACCATGGGCGGTCACTTTATTGGCATTATATGTCTGACCATTCTGATCTGTTTCGTCTTTGACCTCTGTCTGCGTCGCATTATAGGTTTTCGCATTGGTCATCGCTTCGCCAACACCAATTTTGAGTGAAGGCTTAAACCCTGTCTTGGTATACCAGGCAAAATTCAGGGTGGATGGTGTTTTGCTTGGCGCCAGTGAAATCTGCGTCCAGTCACTTTTGATCGAACTCTATTTCTTCTGGAAGCTCGTCCATGCCGCATCCGTATTGGTTGTTTTCGCAAAAGCAGAAGCATCCGTCTTCCCATCAGGAGCAGGTGATGCAAATGTCAATGAGAGCGCACTGCCACACATGGCAGCGGCTAAGGAAATAGCCATAAATTTCTTTTTTGTACTCGTATTCATTCCTCATTATTCCCTCCTTAGTACGCCCCCATTGTATCAAAGCCTCTCTTAAGCCTTCTTCCATCGTATGTAATATTTTTGTAAATTATGGTTTTACACGTTTCATTCATTATTATTTCATTTTGTGAAAGTGCAAAGGATGAATGAAAGCGTCTTACGCGCCCAATCTTTACCTCTTGTTAACCCCTATTTTACAAATCCTATACGATACATTTTTTGTTCATTTTTGATACTTTTTTTAAAAAGTAATTGTGAGCGTATTCAACCTATGATATTATTTTCAAAACATGAAAAGGAGATTGTTATGAAGAAATCAAAAATTGTTTTGAGTCTAATTCTGTCTTTGTGCCTGTTACTGATGGTCAGTCCACCGCTGCAAGCCAAAAATGCCCTATCCACGAAAAAGTACACGATTGCCCAAGGAGAAAGTTTTACTTTGCGTTTACTTTTCACCAATGCCAATGGAAAAGCATCACTTTCCAATAAGAAAGTGATCAGTATTAAAAAGATCAAAAAGAATCAATGGAAGTTGAAAGGCTTAAAAGCGGGAACCTCAACGGTAACGATCACTGCCGCCAAAAAGAAATACAAAGCGAAAATCACGGTAAAAAAAGCTGTTTCGACAACAAAAATATATTTCTACGACTCCTATAAAGCGGTCCATGCCGGGGTCGGCGATCGCCTTGATCTGGCGAACCATTTGTATATCTATGCCACCAAACTGAATCGTTCCCAAGTGAAATATCGCTCTTCTAATCCGAAGGTGGTCACGGTCAATAAAGCAGGAACGGCTAAGGCTTTAGCCGCTGGACGCGCGACAATCACCGCTTCCTATAAGAAGACGACGGCCAAGATGACCATCACAGTTCATGCCCTTAATGTCACAATCGATGCTTTGCCACAAACGATCAGTTCTTATAACAGCTATGATGGCTCCCTCTCTAATCAGTGTCAGGTCAACGCGATCACTTTTGAGAAAAACTATTATGCTTACAGCAATACGTTCTCACTGTATATGACGATCTCAGGCACAAAAACGATGACGACAACGATTGCTAATCAGATGTGCAAAATAGGCTATAAGCTGTATAATGCCCAGAATGTCGTGGTCAAATCAGGTATCTTCTATAGTGACAATGTGGCTGCAGGAGAAAGCTTTACCACCAAAAGTATCATTTCTGCATCTCTGCCGGAAGGCAGCTATCATCTTGTTCTAGAAAATATCGCCTAATAAAAATGAAGAGCGCGAGCCAATGTCATTAAGTTAATTTGAATGTTTTTACAATATTTACTATTAGAAGACATTTAATAATAAGTTAAGCTGGAGCGTCAAATCTG